>Ga0255347_1001526_pt1 | contig 36613 bp, 40 predicted proteins | sample wastewater_treat_2_FD_192479 | JGI IMG/M metagenome (GOLD analysis project Ga0255347, IMG submission 192479) | Wastewater microbial communities from Lulu Island WWTP, Vancouver, Canada - plant24 | ecosystem: Engineered > WWTP > Wastewater > Unclassified | place: Canada: Vancouver, British... | reverse complement strand
GCAGGGCTTGCAGATGCAGACGTACATTTTCAACTGGATCCATTTCACAAGAACAGAGAAATTACGAGGAAAGTAAAGAATGAAAAACAGAGAGAAACGATAAGACGGCTTTTATCAGAAAAAAGAATCAAAGACCTGCTGACATATGTAAAGGGGATCACAGAGCTCGCTGAGGAAGAAACAGAGAAAAAGAAGCTGAAGGAGTTATACGAATATTTCAGCAGCAATAAGGAAGGACTGATCCCCTATCAGGAAAGAGGGCTGAAGCTGCCGGAACCGCCCGAGGGAGTGGAATATCGGAATCTGGGGACCATGGAACACCAGGTATGTGACACAGCAGCCAAAAGAATGAAGCATCAGAAGGCAAGCTGGAGCAAATCGGGGGCAGGAAATCTAGGACGAATCCTGTGCAGAAAAGTATGCGGAAATCTTTATGATACCGTAACAACTCTGTCAAGGATGGCACTGCCGGAACGTTACATAGAAACGATAGAGGAAGTCCTAAGTGCAGCAAAAGCGCCGAAGAAAGACGGCCGAGGTTATCTATATCCGGTTAGAGGAAGAAATCCCTTTACAGAAGCTTTTATGACGAATGGAAGGAAGGCTATCCTTAGCATGCTTGGTGACAGAAGTGGTTCAGAACTGATTTATGGGTAATTCAAAATTTAGGGCAGAAGAAAGGAAAACCGTCTTATTAAGGTACAATTATATCAGCAAAAGTGCAGGTTAAAACTTGAATGTAGAAAAAACAGAAAACTTGCCAACGATTACTTGACACTAACCAAGTGAAGGATGAATTTGATATGAAGTGAAATCTGTATTATGCTCAATATAGATATTTAATATAAGGAGAATGGTTATGAAAAAGGCGTTACTGATTATTGATGTTCAGAATGATTATTTTGCTGACGGGGCTTATCCGTTATTCAATGCCGGCATGGCGGCGGAAAACATTCGGGACGTGCTGGGCAGGTTCAGAGCGGAAGGGGATTTAGTCATATTCATAAAGCATATTAACTTGAAAGAGGGCGCCGCGTTTTTTAAGCCTGAAACGTCCGGCATAGAGATTTATAAAGCAATTGAGCCCATTGAAGGAGAAAAGGTCATTATCAAACACACTCCGAACAGTTTCAGGGACACGGAGCTGCACCAATATTTACAATCGCAGAATGTTGAGGAATTAGTGATTACAGGCATGATGACACAGCATTGCGTAGACACAACGGTCAGAGCGGCTTATGATTTAGGATATTCTAATATCCTGCTCCATGATTGCTGCGCGACGAGAGACCTGGCTTTCAACGGCGAAACCATAGCCGCAAACATAGTTCAATCCGTTTTTATGGCTGCGCTGAGCCGCGGTTTCGCAGAGGTCATGAGCTCTGCGGAATACTTGAGAAGAACCGTATGAAAGCGGGAGACCGGTCGTAATTGCAATTGGTCTTCTGTTTTTTATATGATATAATTTGTTAAACCTGCAATTCATGTTCAGGGAGAGAAAATCGAGTTTTCAAATTATTTTCTGAAATGGAGGCACATGATGATATTCGTATGTTACCCGAAATGCACCACCTGCCAGAAGGCTAAAAAATGGCTGGAGGCAAACGGCGCAGCCTTTGAAGAAAGACATATCAAAGAAGACAATCCCACAATCGAGGAATTGAAGGATTGGCATAAAAAGAGCGGTCTGCCGCTGAAGAAGTTCTTCAATACCAGCGGACTGGCCTATAAGGAACTGAAGCTTGCGGACAGGCTCCCGGCCATGAGCGAGGATGAACAGTACAGCCTGTTGGCATCGGACGGTATGCTTGTCAAGCGTCCGATTCTGATTGGCGACGGTTTTGTTCTGGTTGGCTTTAAGGAAGCCGATTGGAGCGCAGCGCTTGGCATCGAGTAACCGCCTTGTGCCGACAACAGAATAGATGCTGGAATAGCCTGTATCGGAATATGGCGTTAATTAAAAAGCTAGCAGCTTCAGTCTATTGCCGGGGAAATCACCCGCCAGGTCGTCGCGGAAAGAATCTAGCCTTAAGAGATATGGAGGTTTTTAGTCCCCACATCTCTTTTTATTTAAGGACTGAACGGCTGGTACTGCGGCAGCTGGTTCCTTCTGATATCCCGGCGCTGAAAGAATGGATGCCCGATAAGAAAACAGATATAAAATGCTGACCTGTTACTGAAAACCCCAGGGTTTTCTCTTGACTTATTACTATTGACAATAGTAATATTATTAATAGTAAAAAGGAGGTGCTATGATGTCGCCGATAGACTTGGCAATACTCGGTATGGTGCTGGAAAAACCGCAAAGCGCGTATGACTTGCAAAAAGATGTGGACTATCATCAATTTCCGCGGTGGACCAGGATAAGCGTTCCCTCAATATATCGGAAGGTTATTCAGCTCAATAAAGAAGGTTATCTTCAGTGCGCCATGGTCAAGGGAGATAAATATGCCGATAAAGCAGTGTATTCCATCACGGAAAAAGGACGAGTTTATTTTGAGGAGCTTATGAATTATTACGCCGGTCAGCAGGTATCCTTTCTATTTGACTTCAATCTTGTCATTACTAATCTTAACAAAATGGATAAGAAAAATGCCTTGGATTTGGTAAGTAAGCTGCGAAACAGCATTATCGCTTCGGCTCAATCCAATGATGAATATGCTGCCGAATACGCCGATATTCCGCTTGTCGGGAGAACCATTTTCGAACAGCAGCGTCTGCTTTATCATTCCCTTTTAGAATGGCTTGATACATTTGAGAGCCAATTTAAAGCAGTTTGATATTATGGAAATCAAGAGCAGACTGACCATTTTGTTTGAAAATCCTTTCTGGATTGGCCTGTATGAACGCATTGACGGTGACAAATACGAGGTTTGCAAAATAACCTTTGGCGCAGAGCCCAAGGACTATGAGGTATATGATTTTATGCTTAAAAACTGGCATAAGCTGAAATTCAGTCCGCCGGTTAAAACGGATAGATTTGATGAACGCAAAATTAATCCGAAGCGCATGCAAAGAGAAATCAAAAGGCAGTTAGAGAATAGAGGGATTGCCACAAAAGCTCAGCAAGCCTTAAAGCTCCAGCATGAGCAGAATAAAATTGAGAGAAAAAGTAAAAACCGGGAACAGAAAGAAGCTGAAAGAGAACGTAAATTTGCTCTGCGGCAGGAAAAGAAGAAAGCAAAACACAAAGGACGGTAGGCCGCACACAGAATACTTTGCACATGTTATATAATTTATCTAAGGAGCAGTGTTAGATATATGGACAATCTGTTTGAAGTATTATTAACAGTCATACTATACGTTGCAATAATTACAGCGTCATTTTTTGTTGGATTTCTTGTCGGCAGCAAGAAACCCCACTCAAAATTCATAAGTAGACTTGTATCGTTAATCCTATTATTTACAACTATAGCTTTATTAAATCAACTTTCGCACATGAATAATGTGCAATGAACATTGAAAATTCAATAGTTTCGGGCAATAAAAAAGTTCAAGAAGCCCCTGCTATGTGATATAATAGAAGTGATAAAACCCCATTAAATTCAACAGTGCGGAGGTTCTTGAACATGTCTATTGTATCACAGAATTTGAAAGCAGAAAATAGCTTTAACTTATCCGTCGTAAGCTTTTTCAGAAATTTTTCCGTAGGTTCCATTCTGAAAGAATCCAATGCCTACAAAGAGAAAGGAATTCCTTGTGTTCAGGTTTTCATGGTTCTCTTCAAACTCGCCTTTACGGGGAAGAACCTGTTCATGAATTATGAAACCGGAAACTCTGATATCAGCTTTGCGAGGGATGCGGCCTACAGGTTCCTGAATTCCACACATATCAACTGGCAGCGGTTTCTTTATCTGCTTTCTTCTAAGGTCATAAACCATCACATTGATCCGCTTACCGATGAAAAGCGAGTGGACGCATTTATCATTGATGACTCCTTTTACAGCAGAACAAGAAGCAAGGCGGTGGAACTCCTTAGCTGGGTAAAAGATCACGCTGACGGAAACAAGAATAAAAAAGGCTTCCGTATGCTTACTCTTGGCTGGACAGACGGAAATTCCTTTATTCCTGTGGCGTTTAACCTTCTGAGCTCAGCGAATCCAAAGGTTCTTATCAATCCGGCAAAGAAAACCATCGACAAAAGGACTGTCGGATACAAGCGCCGTGAAGGTGCACTCAGTTCCTCTCCCGATTCCGCGTTGAAAATGCTGAAACAAGCTTTAGCAGCAGGCATAAAAGCAAAATATATTCTTTTTGACAGCTGGTTTTCCTTCCCCGCCACCATCATCAAGATCTATAAAATGAATCTTCATGTGATCGCGATGCTCAAGGACACGCCGAAGATTTACTACACCTTTCAGGGTGAGCAGAAGTCTTTGCGTGAGATCTTCCGGGCCGTTAGAAAACGAAGGGGAAGGGCCAAGTACCTGGCATCTGTCATAGTGGAGCTGCACGATAAGGAAGGCGCCATCATTCCGGCTAAGGTCGTCTTCGTCCGTGACCGCAGAAACAAAAGCAAATGGCTTGCTCTGATTTCCACTGACGTGGATCTTCCTGAGACGGAAATCATCCGAATTTATGGCAAGCGTTGGAATATTGAAGTATTCTTCAAAATGTGCAAGTTCTACCTGAAGCTTGCCAAGGAATTTCAAGGACGATCTTACGATATGATGGTTGCCCATACAACTATTGTTTTTTCAAGGTACATCATGCTCGCGGTTGAAAACCGCAACGGTATTGATTTGCGCACCATCGGTGCTCTATTCTACTATTGCTGTGACGAGCTTGAGGACATCAGATTCCTGGAATCGCTACAGCTTTTAATAGATATTCTGAAAATTGCTTTGCAGGATAAATTGTTTCTGACAGAAGAAGCCATGAATGAGTTCCTGGACCACTTTGTTTCGGCTTTGCCTGATTATTTCAAGGCTAAGATATCAATTTCTTCCTGCGAAAGTTGATTTTATTAATAATAAGAGTATATTTCCATAGATAATGAATAGATTCTCACAAAAAAAATAAAATAGGCGAGATGCCAAAAAGCTTCTTCATTCTACAAGCTCCTGTTTAAGGTTGATTAAATAACACGCCTGCTCTTAGTCCTTTCTATGTACATAAACGATATTCCCCCTCCTGTTAATGCCTGTTGGTTTTCACTTCATATTGAAGATTATGTTTGCAGCAGATCCGGGCAAGCTTCATATTATTTATATCGACAATCATGTGAATTGGTGTTATACTTCATGCTGCAGTTTCCTTTGACCATATTTTCCAGCAGCTATTAAGGTGAAGCATATATGTATGTAATATTTCCACTAGTATTCCTGGCAGGTTTTGTAGACTCGATCGCGGGCGGCGGCGGAATTATCGCATTAGCGTCATACTTTGCCATCGGGTTGCCGCCGCATATGGCACTTGGTACAAATAAGTTTTCCGCAGTTTTTGGCAGCGGAATCGCCGTATACCGATACTGGTCAAAGGGATTCGTTCATGTAAAGGCGGCTATAATAGGCTTGGTAAGCGCGTTGATAGGTTCAGCCATAGGAACAAATCTCGTGATTCTGATCTCGGAGCGAATCGTTCAAATAATCGTATTGACGCTTCTTCCTATTGTGGCGGTTTTTCTGCTGTTGAATAAAAGTTTTGGAGAAAAAACCGAAACCCTGGAATTGAGCCGCCTGCTTGTTCTTGCCGCCGCCACAGGTTTTTTTATTGGAATGTATGACGGTTTTTTCGGACCTGGTACCGGTACATTTCTGATTATTGCAAATACGTTGTTTTTAAAGCTCGACATCATGACGGCAAACGCTAATTCCAAGGTGGTGAATTTCGCTTCCAACCTGGCATCTGTTGTCACGTTTTCCCTAAATGGAAATGTGAACTTCAAGCTGGGAATTCCCTGTGCGATTTGCTGTATTCTCGGCAGTTACCTGGGCTCGGGACTTGCCATGAAAAACGGCATTAAAATAGTGAAGCCTATGATTGTCTTTGTGCTGATATTGCTCATGATTAAAATATGTTATGACTTTCTTACAGTATAAGCGAAACCGAATCTATCGGATTTCCGGTATCTAATTATAGCCTGGGCTGTCGGATCGAAAAATATGTTTTGTTAAATGTCGCCGGAGGTGAATCACAATGCCATTTGCCATAGTCCGTCAGGACATAACGAAAATGAAAGTTGACGCCATAGTCAACGCTGCCAACACCGACCTGAAAATGGGCGGCGGGGTTTGCGGAGCAATATTCAAAGCGGCGGGAGCGGCACAGCTTCAAGCCGCCTGTGATAAACTCGCTCCGATTAAGACCGGCGATGCCGTTATTACGGAGGGGTTCGAACTGCCCGCAAGGTTTGTCATCCATGCGGCGGGTCCCGTCTATCAGCAGCAGTATATGGAGGAATGCGAGCGGCTTCTCCGTGACGCATACATAAATTCAATGAAAAGGGCCATTGAAAACAGGTGTGAAAGCATAGCCTTTCCGCTGATTTCAAGCGGTATTTACGGTTATCCGAAGGATGAGGCTCTAAAAGTGGCTACTTCGGCGATCCGGGATTTCCTTGAAGACCATGACCTTGACGTGACGCTTGTAGTGTTTGATAAATCGGCATTTAGCGTCAGCAGAGAACTGCTCGGAGCAGTCGAAAGCTATATCGATGAGCATTATGTTGACATGCATCAAATCAGACGGCGGCAGCTGCTCGATGCAGAGCTGAAGGCCTTATATGAAGCCGATGCGCCTGATTACGATTATGCCGGGCCTGCTGCGGATATGCCCGCTCTGTCTGTTGGCGCGCCTTCCTCGCTTGACGATTTGGTTGGCAGCCTTGATGAGCCGTTCTCCCGGATGCTTCTTCGTCTGATTGACGCCAAAGGAATGACTGATGTAGAGGTATATAAACGTGCCAACCTCGACCGCAAGCTGTTCTCCAAAATCAGGAGCAATAAAGGCTATATGCCAAGCAAGCGTACGGCGATTGCCCTCGCAGTAGCTCTTAAGCTTTCCCTTGATGAAACCGAAGACTTCTTGAAGAGGGCGGGCTATGCCCTCTCCCATGCCGTCAAGTTCGACGTGATCGTGGAATATTTTATCGCAAACGGCAAATACGATATATTTGAAATTAATGAAGTGCTGTTCGAGCACGACCAGCCGCTTTTAGGAGGGTTCTGATGTCGCTTTTAAAGCGACCGGTTGACCATATGAAATTGTTATCCTTAAGGTAATAAAATCTTAAGGAGGGTTTTCATAATGAAAACAGGGTTAACCGAACTGGTATTTATACTTGACAAAAGCGGCTCGATGAGCGGGCTGGAAGCGGACACCATCGGCGGATTCAATTCAATGCTCGCAAAGCAAAAGGCAATAGGCGGCGAATGCCTCATCACAACGGTGCTTTTCGATAACAGCTATGAACTGCTCCATGACCGGATCGACATTAAAGCCGTCAGCCCTATTACGGAGAAGGAATATGCTGTCGGCGGCTCGACCGCTCTCCTTGATGCAATCGGCAGAACAATTCACAAGATCGGCAACGCGCAAAAGCATACGGCAGAGGATTACCGTGCCGAAAAGGTGATGTTTGTTATTATCACCGACGGAGAGGAAAACAGCAGCCGTGAATACAGTGCCGAAAAGGTCAGGGTGCAGATTGAGCGGCAAAAAACAAAATACGGCTGGGAGTTCATCTTTCTGGGGGCGAATATCGACGCGGTTCAAACCGCCGGGCGCTTCGGGATTGCTCCTGACCGGGCGATTGATTATCTCGCCGACAGCGAGGGTACTGCGCTGAACTTTAAGGTAATGGCAAGCGCCGTGGCGGCATTCCGTGAGAAGGGAACAGTGAACGAGGCTTGCTTTGAGGAAATCCGGGAAGACGTAAAGCGGAGAGGGGGCCGTAAATAATGCTCGGAGCGATTATTGGAGACATCGTCCGAAACGCCATTACTCTCGGAGGCGAGAGCGACACTCTCGCTGCAATCACCGGCAGCATTGCAGAGGCCGCTTACGGTATGCCGGATTGGATTAAAATCAAGGCTTTGAGTTATCTTGATGCGCCGCTGAGAGAAGTGTATGAACAGTGAGAGCGGTTTTTGGGAATTTCTCGAAAGAGCATTGTGTGACAAGCGGTTGGGTTATACCCCTGTTATTCTATATGCGGGGGAGGTGTTAAAATGCATGCGTGGGAAGCAATACAAAACTCATTGAACTATATTGAAGATCATCTGACAGAGAACATAAAGGTGGAAAGCCTTGCGAATGCGGCGGCGTTATCTCCTTTCTATTTTCAGCGCCTGTTTCGCCGTCTGGTGAAAAAGCCGGTAAAGAAGCATATGGCATTACGCCGGAAGAATACCGTGCCGATCCTGTCATACTTAATCATTTTATCAAGCCCGATCTGCTTTTGAACTATGTCATGGTTGATGAAGACGTGCCCTTAATCGCAGATGGTATTGTGGTTGAAGCAACCCGCAGAAAACTGGACGAACCGCGTATATTTATCGGGATTGAATATGAAGTGCCTGTTGCTGAATTTACGGGGGGAAAAGCCGCCGGTATTGACGCTGCCGGGATGATATGGGATGAATTGCATCGTAAGAAACCGGATATTCCGCATCTGCTGCCGAACGGAAATGAGCTTGGGGTTCTGTATATGGGCAAAGCCGGAAAAGGCTTCTGTACCTACGTGGCCGGAGCCGAAGCCGCGGGACATGAACGGGCTTTGGGATATGCTTCTTTTACGCTTCCGTGCGGCGAATATGCCGTTTGTAGTCTTGAGGCGGAAAACTTTGAGGAACTCGTTTGTTCGGCAATTTTCAAAGCGTCCTCGTTTATGAGCAGATGGATGAAAAAGCACAACCTGACCTGCGGCGATTTTGCTGCCGAGATGTACTATGATACGAGCCCGGATGCAAGCTATATGGAGCTCTGGCTGCCTTTAAGCACATCACATCCGATACAGAAAACCGGGGAAACATGGGATAGGGCCGACGGAACCCGGAAGCCGTCTCCGGCAACAATCAGCGCCTATGTGAACAGCCCTTTGTTTGACCGCCTGTGCGAGCATGTGGAGACAGAATATCAAAGCCGGCCCGTGCTTGAGTATAGCAGATGCTCCGAGCAGTACGGATGGAACGTGAAATACAAAAAGGCGGGGCGCACCTTATGTACCTTATATCCGATGGAGGGATATTTTATCGCCCTTATCGTCATCGGTGAACGTGAACGGACGGAAACCGAATTGATACTTCCGTCATGCACAGCTTATTTACAGCAGTTGTATCAAAAAACAAAAACCGTTATGAACCAGAAGTGGCTCATGATAGACGTGAAAGATGACGAGGTATTAGAGGACGTCAAGCAATTAATCGCTATACGGAGAGGCAGCAGTAAAAAGAAATAAAACGGAGAAGATATAACGGGTACATTATGATAAAAAGAGATTTAATCAGTCAGAGCATTGACTATATGCTGCAACACCTTGACGAAGGCATTACGATTAAAGAGGTGGCAAACCACTTTAATTATTCAGAATCCTATTTCAGCAGGGTATTTAAGTCGGTAACGGGCGAAAGCGTATATGCGTTTATCAAGCATCTGAAACTGGATCAAAGCGCGATTGATATAAAGCTGAAACAGCATAAGGCAATCACGGATATCGGATTGGATTACGGATATAGCTCCTCCAATTATAGCTCTGCATTCAGGCAGCATCATAATCTTTCCCCAACGGAATTTCGTAAATCTGCCGGTGCAACAAGTATTGCGAATCCGTTTTACCCTGAAATTGTTGAGCGCTTTGAAACCTTCGAAGAGTACGACGCCAGAATGAAAATCGTTTTGTTGCAGGATTTTCGGGTCATTTATGAGAGAGTATTCGGAAATTACGTGGAACTGAAGGAAAAATGGTTTTGGTTTTTGGAAACCTACAAAGATCATATTCGGGATGATACCTTAATGATCGAAAGGTTCTATGACGATCCTACGATTTCTTCTCCGAATAGCTGCATATGCGATCTTTGCATAACAACAGATAATGCCTGCGAATTAGAAAATACCATAACGATAAAAGGCGGGAAATTTGCGACTTGCCGATTTGAAGGAGAAATAAAAAATATATTTAATGTGCTTCAAGGAATCTTTGCCGTATGGTTTCCCCAAAGCGGTTACGAAATGGATGAAAAATACGGACTAAATATTTATCGAAAGGTTGATAGAGCAACGAATTTTGTAATAATGGATTTGTGCATACCGGTTAAATAGGGCAGGAATTCAGAAGTCTGGCACGAAGGCTTATTGCTAAAATGAGACTGATCCGGCGGGATCGTTATCATTTTGCAATAGGTCTTTTTTTTATGCGGATATGGAGGTGTCAATATGTTCGCGGCGGCGGAATATGAGATAATTCCTACTGAAACATATAAAATTGTGCGTAACTGTGCCGGCTGCGGCAGCAAAACTGTTTACCGGAGTACCGACAAAGTAAGGGTGAACGCCAATGGCAAACAGATTGATGTATGGCTGATTTATCAATGCACCAAATGTAAACACACATACAATTTGCCGATTCACTCACGCATCAGCAAGAATCGCCTGAATAAGGCAGAGTATGAGGCATTTCTGCGAAATGATCGAAAAATTGTATATCAATATGGTTTGGACAGGGTTTTACTCCAGAAAAACAATGTTGAGATTTTGGAAGAGCCGGCTTATGTTTTGAGGGATAGCGGCGAAGATACGGAGGAAGGTGTTATCAGGTTTCGTAACCCCTATCATCTGCGAATACGCCATGACAGGCTGATTGCCGAATGCCTTAAAATATCTCGATCCGAAGCGAAAAGGGTTCTGGAAAACGGAGTATTATCCGTAGAGGTGGTTTCGTGATGGAGCCGGCAATTCCGGTTCCGAAACCGAAGAAACGTACACTGTTTAAAGAACAATGAAAACCATTGACTTAAAAGTCGACTGGTGATATAGTTATCTCGATCATTAATAACTGCATATTCAATAAAAGTATCTTCAGGGATAGGTGAAATTCCTTACCGGCGGTAAAGCCCGCGAGCCTTAATGGCAGATCCGGTTAGTTTCCGGGGCCGACAGTATAGTCTGGATGGGAGAAGAGAATGTATTCTGTTTCGTTTGCATTTCTGCAAAGGATGTTTTGCATTATCCCTGGAGTTTTTTCTTCAGGGATTTTTTATTGCTCTTTCGATGAATCTCCGAACCGGTTTGAAAGGATGCTAAGGAAGCAATTGCTTAATTAAAATACATACTGTTATGAGCGAGGTGATGAACATGCACGAGAGATATATGCAAAGGACATTTGAACTGGCTAAGCTGGGATGGGGAAGGACAAGCCCGAATCCGCTGGTCGGCGCGGTCATTGTTAAAGACGGAAGGATTATAGCTGAAGGATATCATGCGAAGCGCGGATGTGCGCATGCGGAAGCGGCTGCGTTTGAGAATGCGAAGGAAGACGTTCGCGGGGCGACGCTGTATGTCAATCTGGAGCCTTGTTCCCACTATGGAAGGACGCCCCCTTGCGCAAAGGCAATCATAGAAAAGGGAATCGGCAAAGTAGTAACGGCAATGACCGATCCGAATCCTAAAGTTGCGGGCAGAGGGATTGAGATGCTGAAAGAGGCCGGCATTCCGGTGGTTTGCGGCGTTCTTGAGAAGGAAGCCGAAAAGCTTAACGAGATATTTATCAAATATATAACCCAGAAAAGGCCTTTTGTGATTATGAAGACCGCTATGACACTGGATGGAAAAATCGCCTCCGTCAGCGGCGATTCGAAGTGGATATCGGGAGAGGCATCGAGGCAATATGTGCATACTTTACGCAACAGGGTGGCCGCTGTAATGGTGGGCATAAATACAGTCCTTGCCGACAACCCGTCTCTTACTGCGAGGCTTGATTCTGAAACGACCAGAGATCCTGTCAGAATTGTTGTAGACAGCAAAGGGTTAATACCTTTGGACAGCAGGGTTATCAATCCGGAATCATCGGCAGGCTTAATCCTTGCTACGACGACGGCCCTGGACCCTGAAAAAGAAAAGCGGCTCGTGGATAGAGGGGTACGGATCCTAAAAGCAGACGGCTCCGGTGGGCATGTCGATCTGGCAAAGCTTATGGATGAGTTATGTAAGCTTGAGATTGACAGCGTGCTTTTAGAAGGAGGGGGAGGGCTTAACGCAGCCGCGCTTGATTCGGGAATAGTCGATAAGGTTATAATTTTTATCGCGCCTAAGATTATCGGCGGAAAAGAGGCCAAAACTCCCGTTGAGGGCTCCGGGATTGAAATTATGGATCATGCCGTTAAATTGCAGGATATCAGCATCGGCAGATTTGATGAAGACATCCTTGTCGAGGGATTAGTTAATTGCGAAACGACAGCAGAAAAGAAAGAATCAGAGGTTCGATTGTGATAATCAGAAACGAACCGTAAGTGTTAAAGAGATAAGCAGTTTGAAAATAGAAAGAGAATAAATGAAGGCAACAGCATAGAAAGCTTATCGGAGGCAGGCAAAGACACACCTGGTAAAACAGGTGCTAATCGAGGAAGTTAGCACAGAATGCTAAGCGGCAATCAAAGGTTTGAGACTTCGTATGTATTGGCGGCGGTTTATCTTATCAGCAAGAAGCACCGTGATAAGCTGTGTAATCCCGGACAAGAGAAGATCAGCGTGCAGAGTCTGTGCATTGCGTGTCTTGCGGCCTGAGACAAGAAGACTGTCCTTGAAATGGCAGATTGTTCTCTCCGCTATCGTGCGCACCTTGTAGGCGGCATTCCACTCATCCGTACCGCGGACTGTGCCGGGGAAGGTTCTGAGATCCTTTTCCGGATAGATGTAGAACATGCGGCCGCAAGGCGAACCGGTGCAGGGATCTTCACAGGAAGTGCGGCGTTTGGGCTTTCCGTCTTCCGTTACCCATTTCATCTTGGGACAGACGAACTTCATGGAAGGCCTTCCGCAGCGCAGGTGGGATTTGCTTCCCTCTTGCTTCATCGGGAGCTTGGGGTTCTTCGGACAGCAGGGGCGGCCCAGTTCATCGATGGTACAGTCCGGATATTTTGAATCCGCCCTGGCATTCAGCGGAATGAAGGCCTTGCTGAATTTAAGCTCCTTCAGAAGTCCTGCATATATATCGATGGTATCGAAGGCCGAATCGCCCAGAAATACGTCAGGGCGGATCTGCGGATGCCTTGCAAAGAAGCCGGAAAGGGTTGGGATGAGCGCCTTGGAATCACCAAGAGACTTGTCTTCATCCGGGGAATCGGACTTTTTTCCGACTTCAATTTCCGGATGGGCAGCCAGGAACTTTTTGTCGTAGAAGGCGATGTCCCTGACGATACCCAGGCCGTTGGTGATCATGCCGAACTTGTAGACATAGCAGAAATGTCCGTTGATGTAGAGCTGCTTGACGGCAGGCTCAGAAGCTGCGCATGAGGGCATGGCCGCATAGGCCGCCTTGTATGGATCAAAGGAGTCCGAAAGACTTTTTGCTTCTTTCCAGGCTTTCATGCTGCGGATGAGGGAATTGGCGTATTTGGGGTTGTTTTCCGTGACATAGGCTTCAATGCCGGAGGTATCGAAGATGGTCATGGCGGCGAGCTTCGGATCGATTTGAGCACAGATGGGCTCAGTGAGATCAACAAGCCGGTCGAACATATCCCTGAGATCCGAAAGAAAGCTTTGCTTGAAGCGCGTGAACTTGGATGCGTCAGGAACCTTGGTGAATCCGCAGAATTCGCGCAGCTCCTTTGAGAAGCGCAGGAAAATGATGAGCAGGCTGTCCGTGGGTATGCTGAAAATGCGTTGGATAATGAGAGCCCATATGAAGCCTGTAAGCGGATGCTCTCTGGGTCTTCCAGTCCAGGCGTAGAACCGCTGCCTGAAAGAAAGCGGAATGAGTGCATCGATGTCGATGTTCTGCTCAAGCATGGAAAGGAATCCCGGTTTATCGTTATCAAAAGTGTCGAGACAGTCTGCATAGACGTCGGATAAAGAAAGCTGTTTCGATCTGAACATTTGTTTATAACTCCTTTCTGAATTATGTATATATTGGATTGTTAACTAAATTATACCATATTTCGGTGAGGAGTTATATAGATAAATTTAAAACTAGTTGTTGAAATTTCAATGAATTTGGAGTTTCGCAATTAACTATGTCGAGGGATATGTGAAAGGAGATTTATGTTTACGGGATTAGTTGAGGAGATAGGCGCCATTAAGGAAATGATCCGGGGCAGTAAATCCGTCAGACTTGCAATCAGTTGTTTCAGGATTTTGGATGATATGAAAATAGGGGATAGCATTGCTGTAAACGGCGTTTGCCTCACGGTGACCGATATGGGCGACAGCTGGTTTTCTGCCGATGTGATGCCTGAAACCATAAGAAAAACAGGACTTGACAAGCTGAGCATAGCCGGCAGGGTGAACCTTGAGAGGGCGCTGAGGCTGTCCGACCGGCTCGGAGGCCATATAGTAACCGGACATATAGACGGGACGGGAACAGTTATTTCAAGGGTTGAAGAGGACAACGCCATATGGCTTACCATTGAAGCCAAAGATGATATCCTCAAATATATCGTCATGAAAGGCTCGGTTGTATTGGACGGCACCAGTCTGACCGTTGCCTATGTTGATGACCGGTGCTTTAAAGTATCGTTAATAACCCATACCGCAGGCGAAACAACGCTTGGCTCAAGAAAGCCAGGGGATCAGATCAATATTGAATGCGATGTGATAGGAAAGTATGTGGAAAAGCTGTTAAACAGAGATTCACATGAAGCAAAGTCTAAACAGGATATATCCATGGAATTTCTCAGGAGTAACGGATTTGCATAAATATCAGCCGTTAGCAGGACTTGAATTACCTAATTGGAGGGGGAATAAAAAATGAATTTTAATACGATTGAAGAGGCCTTGGAAGATATAAGACAGGGCAGGATGATCCTGGTCGTGGATGATGAAGACCGGGAAAATGAAGGGGATCTTTTAATGGCGGCGGAAAAGGTGACGCCCGAAAGCGTAAACTTTATGGCTGCCTACGGGAGAGGGATGATATGTGCTCCTTTGACTGAGGAACGGGCACGCCAACTGGAGCTGGGCCTGATGGTGGAAAGAAATACCGAGAGCATGAAGACCGCATTTACCGTGACGGTAGACCACAAAAGTTCAACCACAGGCATCTCGGCCTTTGAAAGGGCGAATACGATAAAGGAGCTCACAAACCCTGCTTCGTCCGGCAGCGATTTTGTCAGGCCCGGTCACATTTTCCCGCTGATTGCAAAAGATGGAGGGGTACTGAAACGTTCCGGACATACGGAAGCCGCTGTGGATCTTGCCAGAATGGCAGGTTTGTATCCGGCGGGGGTCATATGCGAGGTTATGAATGAAGACGGAACCATGGCAAGGGTTCCTCAACTATTTGAGTTTTCAAAGAAGCATGGCCTTAAAATCATTACAATAGAAGAACTCATAAAGTACAGAAGGAAAAATGAAAAGCTTGTAACGGCAGCCGCTAAAGCCAAGCTCCCGACCGAATTCGGCGAATTTGAAATTATAGCCTATGAGAATGCGATTAACGGTGAACACCATATCGCGCTGGTAAAAGGGGATCTGAGCAATCCTGACGAGCCGGTGCTGGTGCGCGTACACTCGGAATGCCTGACAGGAGATGCCTTCCATTCTATGAGATGTGATTGCGGGGAGCAGTTGGATGCCGCATTAAGGCAGATAAGAGACGAAGGCAGGGGAGTGCTGCTCTACATGCGCCAGGAAGGACGGGGAATAGGCCTTGTGAATAAAATACGCGCCTATGCGCTTCAGGATAAAGGGAAGGATACCGTAGAAGCAAATGAACTGCTTGGTTTTGCCCCCGACCTCAGAGAGTATGGCATAGGAGCGCAAATATTATATGACTTGGGTATCCGAAAGATCCGGCTCCTGACCAATAACCCCAAGAAAATCATAGGTTTAAGCGGTTACGGACTTGAGATTGTAGAACGGGTTCCGATTCAGATAAAAGCAAATGAAGTAAATGAGTTCTATATCAGGACGAAGAAAGAAAAGCTGGGACATATGTTGAGTAATTCCGTCATCGAATTAAATACTATGAAACATCAGGAGGGTGAAAAACATGCCAATTAAAACACTTGAAGGAAACTTGACGGCAAAGGATTTAAAAATCGGAATCGTTGTCGGACGTTTTAACGAATTCATTAGCAGCAAGCTTTTAGGCGGGGCAATAGACGCATTTATCAGACACGGGGGAAACGAGGACGACATCGAAGCAGTCTGGGTACCGGGAGCGTTTGAAATTCCTCTGATTGCGCAGAAAATGGCCGAGTCCGGAAAGTATGACGCCGTAATTTGCCTGGGCGCAGTTATAAGGGGGTCAACACCGCATTTCGATTACGTAGCAAATGAAGTGTCCAAAGGTATTGCGAAGGTTTCATTAGATACCGGTTTGCCCGTGATATACGGAGTTCTGACTACAGATACCATAGAGCAGGCGATTGAAAGAGCAGGCACAAAAGCCGGCAATAAGGGGTATGATGCCGCGGTTACAGCTATCGAAATGGCAAACCTGCTGAAGCAGTTCTAACGGAGAGTTCCTTTAAAAATACAGAAAAGCCCAGTATTTCCAACGCTTGCGCCGGAATAATACTGGGCTTTTCCACTTTTCTAAAAAGTTATAAAAAGCACTTGCAACTTAAAATAACATATGTTATATAATAGGTATTATATAACATATGTTACGCAAAGGACGGTGACATTATGGGACCTAAGGTTAAATTTACAAGGGAGCAGATTATTGACGCTGCTTTTGAAATAGCTCAAACAGAAGGAATTGACAGCATTACCATGAGAAAAATCGCAGAAAAAATGGGCGGTTCGGTGGCCCCCATCTACGTAAATTTTAAAAACGTTGATGAACTGAAGGATGCTTTAATAGAAAAGATTATCAGTATCAGCCGCCGGTTCATAACGGAGGAAAATACCGGCAACCCGTTCCGTGACATTGGAAACGCAAGTCTCAGGTTAGCGACGGAGTATAGCGTTATTTTCAGAGACTTGATTGTAAAAGGCGGTAAATATATGCATGGCTATGATGAAAAAATGACGCCGGTTTTAATCGAAGAGATGCAAAGGGACCCTGAACTGAATGGGTTTTCTGTTGACGAGCTGAAAACAATCCTGTTAAAAATGAGGATATTTCAGTTAGGGCTCTCGACGATGGCTGCCAACGGCTTGCTGCCCAAAGAGTACACGAAGCAAGAGATGACGGATATCTTATCAAGCACCGCCGCTGATGTAATAATGTCGGCTAAATTAAGAAAAGGGTTTTTAAGTAAATAAAAAGATAACTTAATATCTTATTTCTAAAGGGGGGGATGAAAGGACGTTGTTATTGAATTTGATTATGAGCAAATCAATTGAGGTATGGCAGGGGGAGAAAATGAAAAATGAATAAGGTAGTTATAATCGGGGGAGGGGTTGCCGGATTGAGCGCGGGCATCTTTGCCCAAAAAAACGGCTTCCAAAGTGTGATTATAGAGAAGAACAAAACTTTAGGCGGGAAATGCACCGGCTGGGACCGCCATGGCTACCACTTAGACGGCTGCATCCATTGGCTGGTCGGAACAAAAAATGGGACTCCGATGAATGACCTCTGGGTCGCTGTGGGGGCCCTGGACGGAGTCGAAATCTATCACCCAGAAAGCTTTCTTGCGTTTGAGCATGACGGCGTAACGGTACATTTCTACCGCGACCTTAACCGACTGCGGGCAAGTTGGTCGGCGTTGTCACCGCAGGACGAAAAGGCCGTCAATGAATTTTGTACCATCATAGAGGTACGCTTATCAAAAAACAAGGGGTGGTTTGTTTGAAGGTATTGATAACCGAAAATCTATGCAAAACCTACGGCGCGGGAGAGACAAAAGTAGAAGCTCTCAAAGATGTGTCGTTTTCCGTTTCAAAAGGAGAATTCATAGCAATCGTCGGGCCGTCCGGCTCAGGGAAAAGCACCTTGCTGAATCTTATCGGCGCGTTGGACACGCCGACTTCCGGCAAGGTGATACTTGACGGAAAAGATATTTTTGCAATGAAAGAAGAAGAGCTGTCGGTTTTTCGCAGGCGTAATATCGGATTTGTATTTCAGGCATATAATCTTGTTCCGGAACTTAATGTGGAAGAAAATATAGTTCTGCCTTTGCTGCTGGATTACCAAAAGCCGGAAAAAAACTATATCGATGAACTGCTGAACGTATTAGGACTTGCGGAAAGAAGACATCATTTGCCTCATCAGCTTTCAGGCGGCCAGCAGCAGCGCGCAGCCATCGCGCGGGCATTAGCAGCCAGACTGGGTTGGAGGTTAACGACAAGGTTAATATATCCATTGGTAACGGATCGAAAGAATTTGTAATCAGCGGCGTTTACACTGACTTTGGCTCTACGAAAGCGGCGGGGATTCTCGGAGTATTATTGTCCATCAGCGGTGCAAACACCCGACGGTACAAAAGAAGTGACCGTCATGGCTATCCTCAATCAAGTCCCCTTCAGCGATTCCGTGAATTCATTGACGACATTTGTTACCACCGAAAAGCTTTTTAAGGAATTGACCGGAGAATCGACGTTTAAAATTATAGATATTCATACAGATTCCGGTAATACTCATCGTTATACTTTTGGTTACAATTATTTCAATTATTAGCCCGTTAAAGCAGATCAAAGCAAAAGGAATTACTGAAGTCATCGGATTATTGTAGAAAACCCTCGATATTTACAGATGTGCTAAAGACTTTTGTTGATACAGAAAACAAAATGCTATAAACTGGGAGAAAGCAAATATCAAAAGGTGCTCAACAGGAGGGGATTGGATAATGAAACCGTGGTACGAAAAATTATTTGAGAATTATGGGGAGCGGTATGATAAAGAGTCTTTTGCTCAGAGGACGGAAGGTGAATGTGACTTTATCGAGAAGGAGCTTAATTATGATAAATCTTTAAAGATTATCGACATTGGCTGCGGAACCGGCAGGCATTCCATAGAACTTACAAAAAGAGGTTACTCCGTCACAGGAATTGATTTATCTGAATCTCAGTTGAAAAAGGCCAGAGAAAAAGCCGGGAAGGGGAACCTGAAGATCGAGTTTTTAAAGCATGATGCCAGAAACCTGCCCTTTGAAAACCGGTTTGATGTGGCCATTATGCTTTGTGAAGGCGGATTCCCTTTGATGGAAACCGATGAGATGAATTTTATATGCCGAGTGAGATAAACTGGCTGTTGAAATCCCTGGGGTTTAAAAAAATTGATATATTCGGGGCTAAACTAGGGGCCTATTCAAGGGAGGACCGGCTTACCACAGAAGATTTTGAAATGCTTGTTGTAGCTGAAAAATAGTATTAATGGCAGAGAACAAAGAAGCCCGCAATGTTTATCGCACGTGCGGGCACAATATGGTTCATGAAAGAGACAGTGATTATTAAGTCCTTGGGATTTCGACAATGTCAACCTGTGTCCCCAAACGGCGAAGCTTCTGGATAATATCGGAAGGCGTTTCCGAGTCGGTGACCAAAACGTCGATATCTATGAAATCACACATTTTATAAAAAGCCCTTTTGCTGAATTTACTGTGATCGATCATAGCAATTCGTTTTTTTGCTTTTTTAATGTAAAGCTTTTTTACATCGTTAATGCTTGCTTCATCAGTTGAGAGGCCGTCTTCAAGGCTGGCTCCGTCTGTACTGAAGATGAAAACGTCGATGCCGGCAATATTGTTTAAAAACTCTTTCGCAAAGGTACCGGAAGAAGTTCCGTCCGGAGTCAAAAATCCTCCCATCATATAAATCTTGTTATTGCCGGCAGAAAGGAGCTCTGCCGAGGAATGTATGTCATTGCTGATCACAATAAGATCCTGCTTCTTACAAAGAAATTTGCATAGCTCCAAAACTGTAGTACCTGCGTCCAAAGCCACCGTACAATTGTTGTTCACATATTCTGCAGCACGCAGCTCCGACGAGTAAATAAAATTACAGTCAGTCAGAGTCAAATAAATATATGTAATAATTGGAATATTATTCAAATTGGCCTTTTTAGAATTTTTGCAAAAGATACTGAACCAAAATACTCCTGTATCTTTTTTTCAATTTTAGCTTTTGTTTTTATCACATCCCTGCTATAATTATTCCGTTAAGAGAAACGTATCTGTATACGTTTCTCCGGGTTGAATATATCCTCAATGTTTGTTAGCGTACGTGTGCGAAGCGATTCTAGCAGGCTTGAGGATATTTCCTTTATACCCTTGTTTAAATCCTTTATCGCATCCGCACCTTTCACATAAAGCTGCCTTAGAATTTCAGCAATCTGTACAATCAGATAATGGTTTTTCATCGCATTGTAATTCCTGCTGCTGAGATGCTCGATACTGCCTATATTTGTCTTCTGATTGTTGAAGCCTTCATTCTCAATCTTCCAGCGGCTCCTCCCGGCACGCACAATTTCACCGGCATTCCGCTCCGTTATCCTGATATCCGTGATGAAAACAAAAGCCTTCTTATCCCTGTCTTTGGCCTCTTCTTCTGCCTCGATCAGGTTCACCGGCCGCTGGTTGTAATCAATTTCGTTTACCCAGGTACCGTTTTCCTTTTGCTTTTCTTCCAGCCCTTTTATGGTGCGGAATTCCTCCGCCACACTTTTGATCCGTCCGTCCTTGAACCGGAACAGATAGCGCCATTTATTCTCTTTGCAGATTTCAAAAACAGGTTCACACGCATACAGGCTGTCTCCTAAGAGACATACAGGGAGCTTCGGGTATTTGCTTTTCAGTTTCGCTGCAAGCCGTTTGAATGCGTTGAGCTCACAGTCCTGCTTCGATACGTTTTCATCCTCATTCTCGATGAATTCTGTGGCGATGCTGAACACCATATCACCGGCAATCAGTTTCGCTTCCAGCACATTATGGTAATAGACGGTTTTCTCAACTTCTCCCGTCTCCTTGCTTTTATGTTCTGCCTTAAGGCAGTGTTCGCAGTGCCTCTCGGAAAAGCTGAAAAGCCCTGTTGCGTCCACTGCGATGCACCAGTATTTCCCGAAAAGCCGGAAGCCCTCCAGGCTCCTTTTCCGGAACAGCTCCCGGATCATGCGGTCCCGTATCCGTTCCATCTCTGCGGGATCCAGCCTGCTCAGGAAATTGTTGATGGTGTCATAGTGCGGCAGTTCTTCCAACGTCTCATTCCCCAGCGCGGCTGCCATGTTCCCGATGCATTCTTCTGTGTTGAACTTTTCAGTCATATTGCCCATGCTTCTGATTCCACATACGTTTTTCATGATCATAGGAAACAGCAGCGAGTCTGTTTCGTACTTGATGTAGCTTTGATGTCTGGGATCCTTCACTCTTTTCATCCACTTTTCAAGATCATGGAAGAAATGTTTCTTTATCCTGATGAATTCCTCGAAAAAATTTATCCCCTTCTCTTTTTCCCGTATTTTTCTCCTTGTTATTCTTACCACTTTTTCCTCCAAAACTGTTGATATTTGTAGCTTTCATCCATACTAATTATATCATATTTATACAGTTTTGGAAATATTTATCTCGAAGAATTTTTACTCGTCGGAGCTGTGCAGCACGCGATGCGATTGCGACCTTCACATCGTGAAAGATCCCGCGGCGCCTTTCCAGCGGAAGGGGACCCCCGATTGGCTTTGTCTTTATTTCGGCTCCGCCATAAGTTTTTTTCAAAACGCCCTTCTTTTCCAACTGATCCAAATCCCGGCGTATTGTTTCAATTGAGACGCCAAATTTCTCGGCAAGCGCTGCTGTTGCAATAATACCTTTCTCTTCCAGAATAGAAACGATTTCCTTTTGCCTAAAGCTCTTCATATCCTCATCACTCCAAATAAAAAAACAGAAAAAATATTATCATAATATTTTGCTAACAATATGATTATATGTAGAAACTGACAAAATTGCAATAGCCTTTTTATATTTGAATATTCACAAAATGCTGATAACATTTGAGAGAAACGGGCATAATATTTATTTTTTTTATAAAAAACGCTACAAAAAACAGATAAAATATTGACAACGAAAAAAATATAGAGGTATAATGTCTATATCTAGTCAAGGTGGGAAGACAAGATTCGATCGGGAATATTTATTAAATGTATGATAAATACTGATTTGGAGGACGGTTGTGCCATATTATCTGGGAATTGATCAGGGAACAACACTGACAACTGCGATACTGGCTAATGAAAGCTGGCAGATTGTAGCAAAAGCATCTAAAGCTCATCGGCAATATTATCCGAAACCCGGATGGGTTGAGCATAATCCTGTTGAGATATACGAAAATTGTCTGGCAGCTTCAGCGGAAGCTTTGAGTCAAATTCCAGGCGCATCTGCGAAGGATATCGTTTGCATGGGATTAGATCACCAGGGCGAAACCTGTTTGATATGGGATAAGGATACCGGCGTTCCGATTTACAACGCAATTGTATGGCAAGACAGAAGAACCGCAGATGTTGCCGAGATGCTTAAACAAACCAAAGGAGAACAAGTCCACAAGATCACAGGAATGCTTCCGGATGCTTACCACAGCGTGACAAAGCTGAGCTGGATTCTTGACCATGTGGAAGGCGCCAGGGAAAGGGCCAAACAAGGTAAACTATTGGCCGGCACATTGAATACTTGGCTGTTTTGGAAGCTGACAAAGGGACAGGTTTACAAAACGGATGCCTGCAGTGCCAACCGCATCATGCTGATGGATATACGAAGGACAGAGTGGAGTCCGGAACTGATTGATTTGCTTAGTTTTCCGAAGCATATGCTGCCTGAGATATGTGACTGCAATCATATATTCGGATATACGGATCCCGATTGTTTTTTAGGCGCCAGAATACCGATTGCAGGCAGTTCTTCCGATTCCCCGGCGGGCTTGATTGGCGGGGGCTGCACAGAAGCCGGTGTTCTAAAGACTTCCTATGGCACCGGAAGCTTTATGAATCTGCAGACGGGAGAAAATGTGATTATTTCCGACCGCGGCCTGTTTAGCAGCTGCTGCTGGAGGCTGAGCGGCAAACCCTACTATACCCTGTTTGGAACCTCATATATTTCGGGTGCGGCTGTACAATGGCTGAAGGACGGCATTGAAATGGTTGATGATGTTCGTGACACTGAGAGAATAGCACTATCTGTTGCCGATACAAACGATGTTTTCTTTGTACCTGCGTTTGCCGGTCTCGCAACCCCTTACTGGGATCAATATGCCCGCGGTTTGTTCATCGGTCTTACAGCCGGTGTGAAAAAAGGGCATATGGTTCGCGCCGTATTAGAGTCTGTGGCATATCAGGTGGCCAACTGCTTTCGAATAATGAAGCAAGAGTATGGGAAGGAAATTCACAGCATGCGTGCGGATGGCGGCATGGTAGAGAACAAATTTGTAATGCAGTTCCAGGCAGATATGCTCGGAATCCCTGTTGAGGTGCCGGAGGAAAAAGAAACGGCAGCATTTGGCGCCGCATGTCTTGCGGGGTATACAATCGGAGCACTGCCTTCCCTCGAAAGCGTCAAGAAGTTCGTAAAGCTCAAATATACTTATGAACCTAAAATGTCGGCTGACGAGCGGGAAGAAAGGCTGACCCGCTGGCTGGAAGCGGCAGAAAGAAGCCGTGACTGGGCACGGGATAAAAAAAGCTAATCTTTTTAGCACACTTGGAGGACAGCCGATGAAAGAATTCTTGTGTGACATAGTTGTAGTCGGTTCCGGTCCGGCCGGACTTGCGGCGGCTGTTGCAGCCAGAAAAAACGGGGCCGAAAAAGTGTTGATTGTCGAGCGGGACATAAGTATTGGCGGTATTTTGCAACAGTGTATCCATCCGGGGTTTGGACTTGAATACTTCGATGAAGAACTGACCGGTCCGGAATATGCACAGCGTTTCTTTTACAAAGCCCAATCCGCCGGAGTGGAATGGTTACTGGATACCACCGCATTGGAGATTCGGGAAAAGCAGCTTGTCTGCGTTAACCGGGATGGCATGATAAAAATCAATTTCGGCGCGCTTATACTTGCGATGGGATGCCGTGAGAGAACCAGAGCCAACCTGGCCATTCCGGGAAGCCGGCCGGCAGGAATCTATACGGCCGGAACGGCACAGAAGCTGATAAATATATATGGCCATAGAATTGGTAAAGATGTTGTTATTCTTGGCAGCGGCGATATCGGTATGATTATGGCAAGACGCCTCACGCTGGAGGGCGCCAATGTTAAAGCTGTTGTTGAGCTAATGCCGTATCTCACCGGACTGAAACGCAATAAAGTTCAGTGTCTGGATGACTTCGAAATCCCTCTGCTATTGTCACACACCATCGTTGATATCACTGGAACCGACCGGATCGAGAGCGTGACGGTCGCTCCGGTAGATGATGAAAAACGTCCGATTCTGGAGAGAAGTTACATAATTCCATGCGATACATTACTGCTGTCGGTGGGGTTGATTCCGGAAAATGAACTGAGCAAAACAGGTAATGTTGCACTTTCCAATATGACAAACGGCGCCATCGTAAACCAATTCATGCAGACTAGTGTGCCATATGTGTTTGCCTGCGGCAACGTGCTTCACGTCAACGATCTTGTGGATAATGTAAGCATCGAAAGCGAAACCGCGGGAGTGTCAGCAGCCCGCTATATCCAGGGGACACTTCCTGTTGGAACTATGATTGATATTATTCCCGGATCTGGTATCCGGCATATCTGTCCACAGAAAATTGTCCCTGGCGGCAATGACAGAATAACACTTTATTTTCGTGTTGCAGAGCCTGCCAGCAATATTTGTATTACTGCAAGCGCCGGGCAAAGAATACTGGCCACACGATATATTTCTTATATAAGCCCCGGCACAATGGAGAAACTTATCCTTTCCGTCGAACAATTGGCCTCGCTTGAGGAGACTGTGATTGTCTCCGCAGAGCTTGTGGAGGGAAGAAAATGAGAAAAAGCATTACCTGCATTATTTGCCCTAACGGCTGCCAGATGAAAGTAGAATATAGTGAGGCTACGGGGCTGCAAATAGCGGGCTTTCGCTGTGAAAGGGGTGCGGAATATGGTAAAAACGAATTTTGCAGACCAAAGCGCATTTTTACTTCGTCCGTCAAAATAAGTGGCGCCAATCGCGGTATGATGCCGGTTCGGTCTAACAGACCGGTACCAAAGGAAAAACTCATGGATTGCATGAAAGAAGTTAAAAAAATTTCCCTTAATGCTCCTATATTGGAGCGGCAGGTCATCATTCCGGACATACTGAATACCGGTGCTGATATCATTGCAAGTATGACGCTGGAACGGAAGAAATAGATATGTATACAACAGATGTTTTAATTATCGGGGCAGGTGCTGTCGGTACTGCAATTGCCCGTGAACTCTCCAAGTTTAAGCTCCGTGTTATGGTCTGTGACAAGAATGATGATGTGGGAGGAGATGCCTCCAAATCCTGCAGCAGCTGTATCAGTACAGAGAACACAGTGACTCCCTTTACACTTGAGTCGAAGATCTGCCAGGCCTCCCGTCCTCTTTTTGACAAGCTCTGCCGGGACCTGGAAATTCCGATCCACTATTGCGGAAGTATTACTCCGGCTGTCAACGAGGAACAAATGGCGGCCATCCCCGGAATGCTGAAAAAGGCTTTCGACAATGGCGTATATGATGTGGAATACCTGAATCGGGAAGAGATCCTCTCAATGGAACCGAACCTGAATCCATCTACGCTTGGAGGTCTTTACAGCCCGAGAGACGCGCAAATCAACCAATTTATTCTGGTAGTGGCGCAGGCGGAAAATGCGGCAGAAAACGGCGTGGAGTTTTTGCTGGACTGCAAGGTACTGGATATAGAAGTCATACAGGGACGAATTGAAACCGTAAAAACCACCAGGGGAGATATCCGTACCAAATGGGTGGTCAATGCAGCAGGACTCTTCTGTGATGATATTGCGAAAATGGTTGGGGAATGCGACTTTACCGTTCATCCGAGAAAGGGGCAGTTTCTTGTCCTGAGTAAAGATACTCCGGTTAAGATAAGACATACGATCATTTCAATCCCTCAAAAGAACAGCCGCGGAACATTGGTGGTCCCCACAGTGGACGGGAATATCCTGATTGGACCTACAGCCGAAGATATTGAGGATAAGCTGGATAAGAAAACCACAAAAGAAGGATTGGACCAGGTCATGGAGCAGGCCAGGATGCTGGTCCCGAATCTTCACATGGAAGACATGATAACTCAGTTTGTCGGGCTCCGTCCCGCCAGGGAACCGGAGGGCTATAACATCCTGATTTCGGACAAGGTCAAGGGCTATGTGGGCATATCAGGCATAAGATCTACCGGTTTGACCGGCAGTTTGGGTATTGCAAAATATACGATCCGTCAAATGCAGGAAGCGGGGCTGATACTGGAACGAAAGCAGGGATTTGTCCCCGTGCGTCGTGGAATCGTCAGTTTTGCGGATAAAACTGACGAAGAGAAAAACCGGTTGATCCAGCAGGATCCGCGTTATGGGAGAATCGTATGCCGCTGTGAACAGATCACCGAGAGCGAAATCGTTCAGGCGATTCATAGACCCGTAGGGGCCCGTACCCTTGACGCTGTAAAGAGGAGGGTTCGCGCCGGTATGGGGCGCTGCCAGGGCGGCTTTTGCAGTCCGCTTGCCGCTGAAATATTATGCCGCGAGCTTGACATACCGGCAAATGAAATCCGAAAGCGCAGCGGAGACTCGTATCTGTTTATGAGCAACGAAACATAAAATATGGCTATTATACAGCGTACGCTGTTTTAATAGATAACTTACATAGACAATAAATGAAATGAAAAGGAGAATGAATTATGAAAAAAACGCTTGCACTTATTCTGGCCCTGGTCCTTGTCTGCAGCGTTATGCTTGTTGGCTGCGGCAAATCTGAATCACCCGCTGCGCCTGAGGAAGGCACCAATTACGAATGGTCCCTGTCCTGCGAATATTCTGCGGATAATCACCAGACAAAAGCACTGCAGGATGCTGCCGACATGATTTACGAGCAGACCGATGGACATATCAAAATTACCGTTTATCCCAACATGGCTCTTGGTGACTACACTGTAGTCTACGGTCAGGTCATGTCAGGTGATATCGAAATTGCTGCCTGCCCGATATCCTCCACATATGATCCCCGTACGGATATCTTGGCCATGCCTTATTTGTCCAGCAATTTCGATGAATTCGAAAAATATTATTTTGAAGGCTCTTATATGTGGGATCTGTATAACGAGATTACCAACGCTCAAGGGGTAAAGCTCCTCGGCTTTTTTAACTCCGGCTTTATGGGCATCGGCGCCAAGAAAGTGGACAGCGAGGATTTCGCTGCTTTAACGGACGGTTCTGTTACAAAGACCACTCTGATGCGCTGCCCCACATCCGAAGTCTATTCGCTCACAATGAAAAACATGGGCTATAACACTACCACTATTCCTTATGCCGATCTGTACTCAGCTTTGCAGTCCGGTCTGTGCGACGGCTGGATCGGCGGTTCCGGTCTTGTCAACTATGACAGCTTCCGTGACGCTATAAAGTATTTTATCGACTGCAACGCTATCAATGAGAGTATTCCGGTTATGATGAACGCGGAATTGTTTGAGAGCCTGCCTGAAGATTATCAGAATATTATTGTTGATGTTTTCAACCAGATGCAAATCCGTGTCAACCAGGAGCGTCAGGTACAGGAAGCTCAGGCTCTTGTCGATCTGGAAAAATACGGCATTAAGGTAATCAAGCCTACAGAAGAAGAATTGAATACCCTGCGCGACAATATCCGCGCCACCGTATGGCCGGAAATGGCGGGTGTTCTTGGACAGGACGTCATAGACGAACTTTGCGAAATATATAACGTTAAGCTATAACGCCTGTATCATTCAATCTGTTGACTGACATCCTCTCAGAGAGCCCCTAAAGAGGGCACTCTGAGCGGAAGTCTTAAAGGAGGAAACTATGAGGAAGAAAGTGGAGAACTTTTTTCTATGGAAGTGGCTGCTGAGTATTGAGCGCTTTGTCATGGTGTTCGGCTGCATTGCGATTGTCCTGACAATTGCCGCCGGTGTGGTCTGCCGTTACTTCCTGAATATCAACTTTGCGGGAAGCGATGAGATTCTTGTGATCCTGGCGCTCTGGCTCTATTATGTAGGTGGTCTTTATGGAAACTATGAAGACTCACAGATTAAAGCGGATGTTTTGTCTATCTTTATAAAGAATGATACATCACAATATGTCTTAAATGTAATTGTCAAAGTAATTTCTCTGGGAACTTCAATTTACATCGCGGTATGGGCATATGAATATCTGCAGTTTTGCCTGAAATTGGGAGGATTCACCCCTGTTTACAACCTGCCGATGTTAACCTCGCGAATGGCTCTTGTAGTCGGATATATGGCTCCCCCCATATACAATTTCTACCATTTGGTTTTATCTATTATGAATAGACCAAAAAATATTGAGATCGGGGGAAACGAAGCATGATTCATATTTGTATAGGTATTGGGATTCTGTGTGTTTTGCTGATAGTCGGAGTTCCGGTTATGTATTGCTTTGGAACCGCCCTTATTTACTATTCGATTACCTTGGGATACACGCCTACAGCAATTTTCCCCACCATGTACGGTAAGCTCGCCAGCGTTGTTTTGCTTTCAATTCCACTGTTTATCATTGCCGGAAAGATTATGGAATATGGAAAAATCGGCGATGCACTCGTAGGTTTTGTTGAAATGTTTGTCGGCAGGATAAAAGGAAGCATTGCTATTATTACAACAGTTGCCTGCTCTGTTTTCGGAGCGATTTGCGGTAGCGGCGCGGCCACGCTTTCCTGCATCGGTTCCATTATGATACCCAAGATGCGTGAGAAAAGGTATCCGATGGAAATAGCGGCCGCAGTCAGCTGTACCTCCGCACCTCTGGGCATGTTGATTCCGCCCAGCAGCCTGATGATCATTGCGGCTTGGAGCTGCAACCTCTCTGTATTGGCATGCTTTGTGGCTACGCTGATACCGGGTATTATACTGACGATTTTTATCAGTATCGTAAGCTATTTCATGCTGCGCAACAGGGATATTGATTTCGGCACTGCCGGCATGGAAGGCAAGACCCTTGGAGAAGTAATTGTTCCCCGTACCAAAACCGCTTTCCCTGCTCTGCTTATGCCGATCCTGATTCTCGGCGGCATCTACGGCGGTTTCATGACAGCGACAGAAGTTGCGGCTGTAGCAGCCCTGTATTCGGTTCCGGTCGCGGTGTTTATCTATAAGGGAACCACTGTTAGAGGGCTTAAAACTGTTTTTATGGACGGCGCCCGTACTACCGGAGTAGTTATGGTAATGGTGGTTATGACAATGGCCCTCGGTCAGATTCTGACACTGGAAAATGTCCCGACGGCTTTGCTGAACAGCTTGACAGCTATCTCAAGCAACAAGAACGTGATCCTGCTGATGATAAACATATTTCTGGTTCTGATCGGTATGATCATGGACGACAGCTGTGCCATGATGCTCTGCGCGCCGCTGCTGATTCCCGTCGGTATCAAGATTGGAGTCGATCCTTATCATATGGCTGCGATACTCGGTGTAAATATCGGCATGGGAAATGTTACTCCGCCTACCGCTCCGTTCCTTTATATGGCATCCGGTATGGCGGGCATCAGTGCGGGAAGGGTAATCAAGTATGTACTGTATATTATTCTGTTTGCCTATGTTCCCACACTGATTTTGACAACTTTTATACCGGCACTATCGACTTGGCTTCCTTCTCTTATTATGGGTACCAAGCTCATGTAGCCTAAGAAAAATTATTGAACGATTTCAATGTTGAACCATATAAAATTCAATATATCTAGGAGAATAAAAAATGGAAAAAACCGAATTCAGGTACTTATCTCAAGAGGACATTTTGTCACTAAATATCCCATATATCAACGTGATTGAAGCTGTCAGGGAAGTCATGTCCGCACATGGCAAAGGACTGTGCCAGGTGCCGCCAAAAATTCACGTGAATACGCGAAAATCCTCTTTCTTGAATGCAATGCCGGCCTATGTCAATGGAAATTATGAAATTGCCGGACTTAAATGGGTCGCCGGCTATCCGGCAAACCGGGAAAAGGGTCTCCCTGTGACGACAGGACTAATGGTTTTGAACGATGCGGACACCGGTCATCCTCTCGCGGTAATGGACTGCAGATGGATTACCGCTATCCGCACGGCTGCAGTTGCGGCAATCACCGCTCAATATTGTAAAGTAGCCGATACGCACGCCATGACGATTATCGGAGCAGGCGAGCAAGGCAAGTGGAATGCGCGTTTGATGAAAATGGTAATTCCTTCTTTGAAAAAGATATACATAGATGATCTATGTGATTCCGCGATCGAGAACTATGTCGCAATCATGCAGCCTTTGATCCCTGATGTTGAAATCATCCCTATCCGTCCGAAGGAAAAACTCCAGTCAGCAATCGATGATTCTCAAATCCTGATCACCGCGACGCAAAGAGGCGATAAGCCGATTATTTATTCTGAAATGCTCCATAAGGGAATGTTGGGCATTCCGCTGGAGAGTACGGCTTGGGAAGGGAAGATTTATTCCAGATATGCAGACCGCTTTGTCTGTGATGATTGGGATTTGGTACAGGTTTATCTTCGCGACGGGAAGTATACGGATGGTCTGCCTGAAGAATACCAGCTGCTCGGCAAAATTATCAACGGCGATGCAATCGGCCGCGCAAATGAAGAAGAATTTGTTATCGCTTCCAGCCATGGCATAGCATTGTCCGATATTGCGACAGCAAAGGTGATTTATGATATGGCAGAAAAACAAAATATCGGCACGGTTCTTCCATTGATGACGGCAGAAGAAATTATCCGGTGATGCAGCGCAAATACTAGGAGGAGATTATTATGAGCAAGACAAAGTTATTCAGCCCCGGTCCTGTTATGGTCAGCGACAGCGTACGTCAGTCAATGCTACACTATGATATATGCCACAGGGGTCCTGAATTTGAAGAGATGTTCGCGGACACCCAGGCAAAGATCCTGAAACTGTTCAATGCGGATGACAGCTATTACAGCGTGATTGTTTCCGGCTCCGGCACTTCCGCCAACGAAGCCTGTCTTTCATCTTTGTTTCGCGAAGGCGATGAAGTCATGGTCATCCACAATGGTATGTTCGGCGAGCGTTTGATCGAAATTATCGATAAATATAAAATTCCCATGGTCGACTGTGAGTTCCCCTGGGCTACATATCCTGATCTGAAAAAAGTCGAAGAAATTATGGCGTCCCATCCCAATGTCAAGGTAGTCGCCATGGTATTCCACGAGACCAGCACCGGTATGATCAATCCGGTCTATGAGATCGGCCGGCTTTGCAAGAAGTACAATAAGCTGCTGTTCGTCGACTGCGTATCCGCAGCTGCGGGAGAGCATATCGACGTGGTTAAGAACAACATCGCAGTCTGCACCTCCGTAGGAGGCAAGTGTCTCGGCGCCTTCCCCGGCTCGGCATACGTCTGCGCGCGTAAGGAAGTTCTGAACGGCCTGACCGCTGATCAATGCAGAAATGTTTACTTAAGCCTGTACAAGCACTATCATAGTGCCGTCACCTCGCATCAGACCCCCAATACGCCTAATGTCAATCTGTTCTGGCCGCTGAATACTGCGCTGACCAACATACTCGAAATTGAAACCTTGGACGGACGTATCGCAAGATATCAGCGTTGTGCCGCAATCATCCGTGAAAGCCTCAGGGATCTGGGACTGAAGATGCTGCTGGAGGATCATATGTCCAACACGGTTACCTCTGTTTTCCTTCCTGCGAATGTCGACGCACGCCTGTTTATAGAAGCAATGGAGAGGAAAGGGTATACTTTTTATCTTGGCAAGGGCGACTATGCAAAACAAGGCATGATTCAGATCGCCAATATGGGCGAAATCTACGAGCAGGATTGCCGTGAAATGCTTAAGGTTCTTAAGGCGACGCTCGCTGAAGCGAGCAAGTGAGCACCTTGTTATCTAAAGATGAATCAGGCAAAAAATAATATACATAATAGCTGGCGGGTAAAAATTGAACAATTTTCCCCGCCCTTTTTGTTGAATTTTTCCGATGCCTTATTCTGTATGTGTGTCTGCGGGAAATGGGCATTTTTTATTCTAACTAATATACTCTTGATAATAAACTCTTGCAATTTAAAATAACATATGTTATATAAAAAGTGTTATATAACATAAGCAATGAAAAGGACGGTGATGTTATGGGACCTAAGGTCAAATTTACAAGAGAACAAATTATCGATGCAGCCTTTGAAATAGTTCAGACAGAAGGTATTGACAGCATTACCATGAGGAAAATCGCAGAAAAAATGGGCGGTTCGGTGGCCCCCATCTACGTAAATTTTAAAAACGTCGATGAACTAAAGGATGCTTTAATAGAAAAGATTATCAGTATCAGCCGCCGGTTCATATCGGAAGAAAACACCGGCAACCCGTTCCGCGACATAGGAAACGCAAGCCTCAGGTTCGCGACGGAATATAGCGTTATTTTCAGAGACTTGATTGTTAAAGGCGACAAATACATGCATGGCTATGACGAAAAAATGACGCCGGTTTTAATCGAAGAGATGCAAAGGGACCCTGAGTTGAATGGGTTTTCTGTTGACGAGCTGAAAACAATCCTGTTAAAAATGAGGATATTTCAGTTAGGGCTCTCGATGATGGCTGCCAACGGCTTGCTGCCCAAAGAGTACACGAAGCAAGAGATGACGGATATCTTATCAAGCTCCGCCGATGATGTAATAATGTCGGCTAAATTAAGAAAAGGGTTTTTCAATAAATGAAGCAGGGGGAGAAAATGACAATGAATAGGGTAGTTATAATCGGGGGAGGGATTGCCGGATTGAGCGCGGGCATCTTTGCCCAGAAAAACGGCTTCCAAAGTGTGATTTTAGAGAAAAACAAAACTTTAGGCGGGGAATGCACCGGCTGGGACCGCCACGGCTACCACATAGACGGCTGCATCCATTGGCTGGTCGGAACAAAAAACGGGACTCCGATGAATGAGCTCTGGGTCGCTGTGGGAGCCCTGGACGGAGTTGAAATCTATCACCCTGAAAGCTTTCTTGCGTTTGAGCATGACGGCGCAACGGTGCATTTCTACCGCGACCTTAACCGGCTGCGGGCAAGCTGGATAGCGCTGTCGCCGCAGGATGAAGAGGCAGTCAATGAATTTTGTACCATCATAGAGCGTATGCAATCCTATGAAAACCAAGCCGGCAAACCGGCGGACCTGATGGGTATAGCGGAAAAAATCAGGCATATGGCTTCGATGAAAGACGTGGGGAGGGTTGTCTTAAAATATGGGAAGGTGAGCCTGAAGGAATACGCGAAAACCTTCAGGCATCCTGCGCTGCGTGAAGCACTGGCGTCTTTTTTGCCGGAAGGCTACAGTGCCCTGTCCATTTTCTTCGCGCTGGCGGCCTTCACAAAGGGGCAGGCTTCCGTACCCTACGGGGGTTCCAGAAAGCTTGCACAGCGTATGGTTGAGCGTTATTTGACTCTTGGAGGGGTTATAGAAGCTCCGTGTGAAGCCGTCGGGCTGGACCTTGGCCGCAATAGGGTACGCAGCGTCATCTGCGACATCGGAAAAACTTTTGAGGGGGACTATTTCATTGCTGCTTGCGATGCGCGTGTTTTGTATGAGCGGCTGCTGAAGGGCGGATACGATGACCCGCAGTTTCGGAAACGATACGACGATCCCAAGAATTATCCGCTGGCCTCGGAAATTCGCATCGCATTGGGCCTTGAGGGCAGAATGGACGGTATTCCGCGCAGCTTGCGCTTCCCTGTCACTCCCTTTAAGGTCAATGAAACGTGGATTGATATGCTGACTTTGACCCATTACAGCCATGAGCCGGACTTTGCGCCATACGGACACACCGTGATTACCTGCAGCATCAATCAATTCTATCCGGATTATGATGCATGGAATGCCCTTTTTCAGGACCCCGAGGCTTATCGGCGGGAAAAACTGAGAATCGGACAGCAGGTTGTCATGTCGATTGAAACAAGATTTCCCCATATGAAGGGAAAACTCAAATTGCTTGATGTAGCTACTCCTAAAACATTTGAACGGTACTGCAACGCTTACCGGGGCGCGTTCATGTCCTTTCTGCCCACAATTAACGGCAAGATGATGGCGCACACCGGACGCATCAAAGGGTTAAAAAACATTTTTTTAAGCGGCCAGTGGCTGCAGCCCCCCGGAGGGCTGCCCGTGGCATTGATTACAGGGAAGGACACAATCATGCGGCTCTGTAAAATGAGAAAACAACCGTTTATTTATTGATCATTGATATGAAAGGTGGTTGATATTATGACACAAGAGCATATTTCGGGAATGTTGTTAATACTCATCTCTTTACTGCCACTGCTTTTTCCCAAACAAATATGGAAGGTTACAGAGGCATGGAAAAACAGTGGAACTATAGCACCCTCTAAAGGTTATATCATTGTACTTAGATGCGTGGGGATAGTTATTCTGCTGACAGGTTTTATTGTCTTTACGATGTGGGAGCCATGGATCTAACATATGCTTTAATCTGCACGGGTGCTGTCTTTATTATTATGTTCATCCGTACCGCATTGGAAGATAAAATTCTGCAAAAGGAACTACCTGGATACTTTCAATATGCGAAGGAAGTGGAATTCAGACTTTTCCCAGGTATATGGTAAAACAAATCAAAAAACAAGGGGTGGTTTGTTTGAAGGTATTGATAACCGAAAATCTATGCAAAACCTACGGCGCGGGAGAAACAAAAGTGGAAGCTCTTAAAAATGCGTCGTTTTCTGTTTCGAAAGGAGAATTCGTAGCAATCGTCGGGCCGTCCGGCTCAGGAAAAAGCACCTTACTGAATCTTATCGGCGCGCTGGACACGCCGACTGCCGGCAAGGTGCTTCTTGACGGAAAAGACATTTTTACAATGAAAGAAAAAGAGCTTTCGGTTTTTCGCAGGCAAAACATTGGATTTGTCTTTCAGGCATATAATCTTGTTCCGGAACTTAATGTGGAGGAAAATATAGTTTTGCCTTTGCTGCTGGATTACAGAAAGCCGGAAAAAAGCTATATCGATGAACTGCTGAACGTATTAGGACTTGCGGAAAGAAGACATCATTTGCCTCATCAGCTTTCAGGAGGCCAGCAGCAGCGTGCAGCCATTGCACGGGCATTGGCAGCCAGACCCGCGATAATATTGGCAGATGAGCCGACCGGAAACCTGGATTCCAAAAACAGCCGTGATGTAATAAACCTGATGAAAATGTCTGTTGAAAAGTATAAGCAGACACTGATCATGATTACGCACAATGAGAACTTTGCGTCATTTGCCGACCGCGTGCTGAATGTGGAGGACGGAGTTGTTACGGAGTTGGGGGGCGGTCAGCGATGAACAGCTATCTTTCAATTGTTCCCAAGTATTTATCGGCCCACAAAAAAGGATCAAGGCTGGCCATTATCAGCGTTGCAATATCCGTTGCTCTGGTGACGGGCATATTCTCGATGCTGGACGCTTTATTAAAGTTTGAAAAGATGCAGGTCATCCATGATTACGGGAATTTTCATATTGCCATTGAAAATGCATCCGAAGAAGAAATGCGGTTGATTCGCAGCCGCGTGGACGTGCGAAACGCGGGGCTGTGGATGGATTTCGGCAAAGCATTAATAAACGGTAAGGAATGCGAACTCGGAGCTCTTGACCAAAACTTTGCACCTAATATGAATATTGAACTTACGCGGGGCAAATATCCGGCTGAAAGAAATGAGCTTATGCTTGAGCAATGGGCTGTTGAGGATCTCGGGTTGGAGGTTAACGACAAGGTTAAAATATCCATTGGTAACGGATCGAAAGAATTTGTAATTAGCGGCGTTTACACTGACTTTGGCTCTACGAAAGCGGCGGGGATCCCCGGGGTATTATTGTCCGTCAGCGGTGCAAAAGAGTTTTCCGATGCCGGCAAGAGTTATTACCTGGTGCTGTTTAGAGACGGCGTAAAAATTATGAAAGCGGAAGCTGAAATAAAGAAAGAATTAAACATACAGGATGATAGGGTTACGCATAATGACCGGCTATTGGCCGTAACAGGACAAAGCGCCAATAAAGCCGCCGTAGGAATTTACCAGACCGGAGCGATTTTGTTCTGCATGGTTCTTATCGCAGGCATAATGATGATTTATAATACTTTTAATATTTCAGTGATGGAAAGAGTGCGCCAATTCGGGCTTTTGCGGTGCATCGGGGCATCCCGGTCGCAAATAATGAAGATGGTTAAAAGGGAAGGTTTGCTCATCACGGCAAAGGCAGTACCGATTGGGGTGATTGCGGGAATATTGCTGACTTTTGTATGCTCGGCAATACTTAAATAGGGGCTACTGAAAAAGTCGAAAACCATTCTTAGAGTATAATTTTCATTGGCAAAGATTACAAAAAAAACAGGAAGAGAGAAAAACCCTCTTCCCAGCATACAAACTAACCTGTAATATTTAATTTGCACAAAAAAAAT
>Ga0255347_1001525_pt1 | contig 36619 bp, 25 predicted proteins | sample wastewater_treat_2_FD_192479 | JGI IMG/M metagenome (GOLD analysis project Ga0255347, IMG submission 192479) | Wastewater microbial communities from Lulu Island WWTP, Vancouver, Canada - plant24 | ecosystem: Engineered > WWTP > Wastewater > Unclassified | place: Canada: Vancouver, British... | reverse complement strand
CTGAAGAAAATCCAGCGCGGCGAAGAAGGAAGAAGAAATCTCAGTGAATTGGGGTAAGAAAACGGATCGAAGAAGATCCCATTTCAAACCGCCCGTTTTGGGCCAGTTTCATCTCGCCGGTGGCAGCCAGTCGCCTGTCAATGACGATCTGGACGTGACGATCGGTGGCGCGGCGTGTCAGACTGGTTCGGATGACTCGAGTGACGCGTCGCGTGCTGTTTGTCGCCGCCGGTCTTGCCAGTTTGGCGGCTTTGTTCCTGATCGAGGAACGGATGCGGGGGTCTCTGGCGCTCTCCGCCTGGCAGCGGGAGATGCGCGCTCGGGGCGAGAAGATCGACATTCAGGAATTGGCGCCTTCGTGGCCGACGAACGCCGCGGTGCGCATCGTGAGCGCGTCCGAAGCCCGAGGTCTCCTGGCCGCGGCGCGCGCCCCGGCGACCATACCGACGGCGATGCAGATGGTTGCGCCGGGGAAGGCGCGGTTGCTTTCGGCCGCTGGGCGGTGGATCGACAGCGACGGGCGCACGAACGGGTGGCGGGATTTGGCATCCGAGTTCGAGTCGTTGCGGGGGCCGCTTTCCGAACTGCGTCGGATGCTGACGAACCGCGCGTTGTTCATCCGGCTGGATCTCGAGGAGGTTTTCGACGAGGAGGATTTCGAGATGATCCTGCCGCACCTGGCGCCCGCGAAGTCGGCCATACAGGCGTTGAACGCGGACACGGTCCATGCGCTTCACGAGGGGCGACTGGATGAGGCCTGGGAGAATCTGATGGCGGCGACGTATCTTCTGGACCTGCTCGAAGACGAGCCTCTTCTGATCTCGCAGTTGGTGCGCATCGCGGGCGCGGCGATCATCCAGGGTGGTGTTTGGGAGGCGCTCGAGACCGAGGGTTGGACGGACGCTCAACTCGAGGCGCTCCAGGCGCGCTGGGAAAAACAGGAGTTCATGGCGCCGATGGGTCGGGCGCTCGAAGGCGAGCGCGCGCTCGCTGCGCTGGCTTACGATCCGAAACGCTACTCGTTGCGGGAGCTGGTCGAGTTGACTGACAGGTTGGGGAGCTTCAATTTGTTTGGAGCCTCGTCAGCGAGCGCGCCGCAGAGCGAACTCGAGCAGTTGTTTCAGCCAGTGATCGAATTGGGGGGTCGGTGCAGGCAGATGATGCACCTGGCCTGCTGGCGGTTCGCCTGGGCCAAACAGGACCAGTTGTTTCATCACCGCGAGCTGCAGAAGCAGATCGAGACCGCCCGGCGCGCGGCGCACGATCGACGGTGGAAGGCCAAGGCCGCCGTTCCGCCCGATGAGGACTGGCAGCTATACATGAGGAGAGGCCTGTTCGAGAAACTGAACCGGTACAATCGAATGAGGTTCTGGCTGGCTCTGGACACGCTCACGCTCTCGGACACCGCGCTGGCCAAAGCCGCGCAGATGGACGTGATGCGCGAGCAGATTGTCGCAGCGATCGCCCTCAAGCGTCATCGGCTTCGGCATGGACGGCTACCGCCCACACTCGAGGCCCTGGTTCCGGAGTTTCTGACCTCCGTTCCGCACGATTGGTTCGCCGATGCGCCCATGCGCTATCGACCGGTTGCCGGCGGGGCGTACGAGTTGTATTCGGTGAATTCGGACGGGGTAGATGACGGCGGAGACAGCCGGAATCCTCGGGGCGATGTTCGCGGATGGCAATCCGGGCGCGATCTCCTCTGGCCTCGTCTGGCCTCGCCCGAGGAGGTGGCGGCGGCGGAATCGAAGTGGGTGAAGGCGGGGGGAGTGAAGAAAAGGTAGGAGTTTCCTGATGCGCGTGGAGATTATGATTACGATTAGGTCGTGTATCGAGTCATAGGCCGGCGGTCTGACCCCGAATTGGGTCGGAAGTTCCATAAAGGTCTGATGCCGGAATCGTGGTTTCGGCCTTATTTTTCAAGGGGTTTACGCACATGGTTGATTCTCTTGCGCGTGCCTGCGGTGACTTGGGCTTCGGGCACCGTCGCCGGAAGAACCAACTTTTGATCTTATGGACTTGGTGCCCGAAGGTTTTGGGATCGTTGGTGTTGCCGCGATAAACCTGGATCGAGACCGGCTCCCCCTGGCTGTCGGTCAAAAGCCCGATGACGACCTGTTTCTTGCCCTCCTTGTGGTCGCGATTATACCCCCAAGCTGCCAAGGCGTTGGAGTCGCCCTCCAAATAGCTGCTGCTCACATCGTAGAGAAAGAGTTGGTCCTTGGGAGGCGCGGGCCGAGCGTGCCACAGGCGCCGTTGGCATAGAGAATATGCGTACATAGCATACCTCTATTGATCAATGTTAATATAATTACTCAAGAAGTATGTGAATCATCAACTACCTACATTTGGGACAAAGCTGAAGGTGCATGAAACCCGCGTCAGATCGAGGCCCAATGAAGGTTTAGGGCCAAAAATTCACTGGAATCTCCGGTCAAAAGCAGGAATCAGCGCCGTCTCACGACGGCGGCCACGGAGGCGTAGCCGTCCCGTAGCCGCGGACGGGAGTCCGCGCTGACTCGCTCCGGCGAATACAGACATCAGCGCCGTCTCACGACGGCGGCTACGGAGGCGTAGCCGTCCCGTAGCCGCGGACGGGAGTCCGCGCTGACTCGCTCCGGCGAATACAGACATCAGCGCCGTCTCACGACGGCGGCCACGGAGGCGTAGCCGTCCCGTAGCCGCGGACGGGAGTCCGCGCTGACTCGCTCCGGCGAATACAGACATCAGCGCCGTCTCACGACGGCGGCTACGGAGGCGTAGCCGTCCCGTAGCCGCGGACGGGAGTCCGCGCTGACTCGCTCCGGCGAATACAAACGACAGCGGGGAGGGAGTGGCGGCAACGCCACCCCCTTACCCATCGCGATCTGAACGCGCGCGGGGACTACCGGACTGTCACGGCGCGGTAAAAGCGCTGTGTGCGACCGACCGCGGAGGTGGGATCGACCACCCGGATGCTTGTGCCGCCCAGCGCCGGGATGTCGTGGAGCAGTTGCCATGTGTCCGCGGCCGCGAGCGAATCGCGATACTCGACGCGGTAATGGATGCCGGGCACGCCTTCCAGCGTGATGCCGGCCAAGCCTGCCTGGAGGTCGATAGACAGCGATGGACCGTCTCCGCCGCCCGTGAACGCCGCGGCGTGCTTCAGGAGCGTGGCCTCCGGCAGCAGCCCGTTGTACACGGTCAGTCGGTAAATCCGCCCGGTCATCGCTTCGGCCCCGCCCGCCGTGGCACCCAGGTAACCCGGTCCCGAGGGCATGACAAAGGCGTCGCTGACACCGGTGCTGATGCCTCCCAGCGCGCCGTTGATGTAGACCTTCATGACGAACTCAGCGGCATTCCATGCGTATGCGACGTGCGTGGCGGCCGTGGGCGAAGGCACGGCTGGAGTGAACATGTAATCACTCACTCCGCTCTGGGTGAACCCCATCTGGCGGGTGTTTTGCCATTGCGCATAGCGCAGGCTGCTGGTGCTCACTTCGCCGACAGCCAGGTAGGCGTCCGCGCCGGCTGCGGGGTCGCCTTCGAGAATGAACTCCATTGTCACATCCCCGAACGTGCCGCCGAAATCAAACGGCACACCGCCCGACCCGGTGAGCGTGACCACGCTGGCCAGACTGGACACGGGAGTCAAACCACTGGCGGCATCAGCCGCGATGACGGCGTCGTAGGCATCGAGCAGGGGCGTCACATAGATGGTGAGCTTGGCGCTGACCGTGGACACGGCGTTGGATGCCAGCAGGGTGTAGGTGGTGGTGGCGGCGGGTGACACAGTCAAGCTCGTGCCGGCGACGGGGGCGTTGTTCACGTACACCCCGGTGGCATACTGGACATCCCAGCTCAACGTCGAGGAGCCTTGCCCCACGATTTCGGCGGGGTCGGCCGTGAAGGAGGTGATGATGGGGGCGCGCAGCACGCTGGTGAAGGCCTCGGCGTGCCGCTTGACGGTCGCCTCGGGCAGCGCTTCCCCGTAAACCACCAAGCGGAAGATCCGGCCAACCATGAGCTGCGAGCCGTCGGCGGCAGCGCCAAGCCAGCCGTATCCGGTCGGCATCGCAAACGCGTCGGTTACGTCCGTGACCTTGCCCTTAGCCACACCGTTGACATAGGCCGTCATCGAGAATTCGTCCGCGTCCCAGATATAGGCCACGTGGGTGGCGATGGTCGGCGAAGACACGGAAGGGGAGAACCGGTAGTCGGCGATGCCGCCTTGGGTGAAGCCCATTTCCCGCGTGTCCTGCCACTGTTCGTAGCGCAGGCTGCTGCCCGAGTTCTCTCCCACCGCCAGAAAAGCCGAGCCGCCGCTGGCCAGCGGATCGCCCTCGAGAATGAACTCCATCGAGGTGCTGCCCCAGGTGTACCCGAAATCGAAAAACACTCCCGCCGTGCCGTCCAGGTCGACCGTGTCAGCCAACATGCTGATGGGAGTCAGGCCGGCAGCGGTGTCGGCCGCAATGACCTCGTCATAAAGAGCCAGCGGCGGTTCCACCTGGACTGTGACCTGCGCGCTGGCCACAGAGACATCATTGGACGCGACCAGCGTGTACGTGGTGGTGACGGCGGGCGACAGGGTGACGCTCGTTCCGGTCACGCTCACGCCGTTGATGAAATGCGCGGTGGCGTTCTGGGTTTCCCAGCTCAGCACGGTCGAGCCCTGGACCAGGACCTGAGTGGGCGTGGCCGTGAAGGAAGAAATGCCGACCAGCGGGCCGCGCGCATTCACGAACGCATCGGCGTGGCTCTTGATTTTGTCGTCGGGGAGCACACCCGGGTACACGGTGACGCGATAGATGGTGCCGACCATCTGCTCGCCGCCGGCGGCATTCGCTCCGAGGAAGCCGGCCCCGGTGGGCATGGCGAAGGCGTCGCTGACGCTCCAAACGGTGCCCGCCATGACGCCATCGACATACAAGGTCATGGAGAGGTCCAACGTGTTCCAGACATACGTGATGTGCGTGGGAGCGGTAGGTGAAGGCACACCGGGATCGAACAGGTAGTCCGCTACGCCGAGCTGGGTAAACGCCATCTGGCGTCTGTCCGGGTACTGATCATAGCGGAGGTTGCTGGTCATGTTCTCACCCACGGCCAGATAACCCGAGTTGCCGGTGGCGACCGGATCGCCTTCGAGGATGAACTCCATCGTGGTGTCGCCCGAGGTCGCTCCGAAGTTGAACGGCTCGCCGGCTGTCCCGTCGAGGGTGACGGCCGAGGTGAGCTTCGCCAGGGCTGCGGTGCTGTCGCCCGTGATGGCGCTGTCATAGGCGCTGAGGGCCTCATTCAGTTTGGCCGAGGCTGCGCGTGCCGGATTGGCGCCGAGAACGAGTCCGGTCGCGATGAGAGCGAGCCAGGCGCTTGCGCCAAGGGCGGTGCTGCGCTGTTGAATTGCTCTGAGAGGTGTTTTCATTGGAAGGACTGGAGTCGGTGCAGTGTCAGTTGTTGAATGATCATCGGTTCTGACCGCCCCCGCCGGGCTTGGGAACCTATCACAGTGTTGGTTACAGAATCTCGCCCGCCTCGGCAACCTTCTTTTGGGGCAAACGCGCGCCTGCACGCGGTGATCCAGGCCGTGAACGCGTTGGAGGCAGGGTCAGCGAGCCGCGTAAGCTCCCGGATGTTGCGCTCGCCACGGATGTTCGTACGGTCCCATGCAGGAGAGCGGGATCGGTTCGAACAGCAGGGCACGCACGGCAGGCGCCTGGGCGGCTGCACCGGCGCTCGACACCGCCTCGAGATCGAGCGGTCGATCGCTGCTGGCGTTGAGCGCCGTCTGTTGCGTGTTGCCGTCGCGCAGGAACTCCTGGCCGCAGCGCACGAACAGATTCCGTGTGACGATGTTGACGTCGGGGGCGGACTCGAGCCGCGCGAGTTCGGGATATCGGGCCACATGGGCGGGATCGGCGGCCTGGGGAATGAACTTTGCGATCGCTTCGAGCCAGCGCTTCTCGCCCCAGCGCGAGAAGCTGATCCCGGCGAAACAGTCGATGAACACGTTGCCGTCCACCCAGTTGTCTTTGCCACCGTGTATCTGCACGCCGCCAAAGGCGACCGCGCCGCATCGTTCAAACACGTTGCCCTGCACGACGGTTCCCGAAATCATGTCATCGAGGCGCACGCCGGCAGCGCCATTGTGCGTCCCGCCGCGGATGTCGCTCCACCGGTTCCAGCGAATCACGGTGCCGCGGTACAGTGGGTTGCCGAACATGTCAATGCCCCCCTGGTCGTCCGACTCCTGCACCACGTCGCGGATCACGTTCAACTCGACCAGATGATCGTTGCCTTCGATCCGCATGGCCGAGGATGGCATGCGCTCGAACAGATTGTAGGCCACGCGCTGTCCGCAGCCGTCCAGATGGACCGCAGGGGTGTAGGTCCGCTTGAGACGCGAGATGTTCGACACAGTGCAGTTCTCGACGAAGTGCCGTCCAGCCGCGAGCGTCTGCCGGTTGCCCCCGGCGACGCGCGCTCCGCCACATCCGAGCGTCTCGAGAAGGCATCCGAACAGGCCGTGGCGCTGGCCTCCCTCGATGACGACCCCGTCACCGCCCAGCCGCCGAACCGTGCAACCTGCCACCAGGCAGTTGGTCCCACCCCGAACCTCAATACCGTTGGCGCGTCCGTCTTGCACGGTCAACCCCAGGAGGAGCACGTGGTTTGCGTTGTCCAGGGCGATGAAAGGCCGATCCAGAACGCTCAACACGACCTCGGCCTTGGCCACATCCACGTTTTCAGGCGGCAGCCAGAACACCTTGCCGCGCTGGCGATCGAGGTACCATTCGCCGGGCTGGTCGAGTTCCCTCAACACGTTCAACGCATAGTACCGCTGTCCCGACCGATACCCGTACTGGGAATAGGGCTGCGCCAGCGTGTAGCTGTGCTCGGACGGGTCGATACGTTCGACTTTCTGGCACTCCTCGTACCAGTCCCAGAACCAGTACCCATAGAGGCGCACGTCCGGTTCGTCCGCCCAGGTGCTCGGACGCTCCTCGATGTATCGGAACCGGCCGTCGCGGCAGCCAGCGATCGAGTTCCAGACCTTGAAGGTGTCCTGGCCGAGGAGTTCTCCGGTCTTGACGAAACCTTCGTCAGGCCATCGCGCGAGTGTCTGCGGCACGCCGTTCACGAACAACTCCGGTCGGCGCCGCAGATCTGTCGGATCGCCGTAGTCCACTACGCCCAACGCCCCCAGATCGGCTGCCAGCACACGGTCGCGGGCCGATGCGGCCAGCCGCTCGCGCACCTGCAGGTCCTCGATCGGTGTCCAATTCGCAATGCGAATCCCACCGCTGAAGACAGGCGTTTCGCCTTCTCCAGCTCGGTAAACGACCGGCGCATCGGGTCTGCCGGAATCCTCCGTGTTCAGCGCGAACGTCTCCGACACGGCATACATCCCGCCATGCACGACAACCGTGACGCCTCCCGATGGCAGCGGTCCGCCTCGCGCCTGCTTGAGCGTGCGCACAGCGTCGCGGGCTCGATGCAGCGTCAGAAAGGGGTTCCCCTCGGTTCCGTCGTTGCTGTCATTGCCGTTCGGCGCCATGTGGAAGAGCGCTGTCGATCGAGACACGTCCGGCAGCCGCACGCGGTCAGACTCGGCCTCGTCCGCGGAATCGTCTTCGGCTTGGCGGCTTCGGTTCGCCTCGGTGAGGCGGCGCAAAGCCGCGTCCCGATAGAGCGTCGGCACCGTGGCATCCGCCGCCAGACGCTTCCGGAGACCCTCGATATCGTCCGACGACTCGCCGGCAAGAGCCAGATCAGCGAGGCCGCACCAGGCCAGACCGCGAACGAATGGGGGGGCAGAAGCGTCGCGCGCAATCGCATCGAATCCGTCGCGCGCCTTCTGGGTCTGGCCGTCGGCGAGGGCTTTCGCCGCCACTTCGAGCGTCGGGGACGCAGTCCCGGGGAGGGTGGACAGCTTCTCGAGGAACGCATGGGCGCCGACGCTCGAGGGGGTGATGACGACCGTGACTTTGCCGTCGCGCACGGCCTCCTTGAGCCGCAAGCCGATGCGCGTAGCTGTGCGGCGGGCGACCAGATCTTCGCGGATCGGCTCAGCCCGGATGTCGAGAGGGATGTTGTCCGGCACGCTGATCTCGACTCGGACAGCCTCGGCGCCGTCGGTGATCTGCAGCACTCGAGAGGACAGTTGTTCGCATCGTCCGAAGGTCAGCAGGGCCGTTTCGAACGTCTCGGCCTGGGCAAAAGCGAACTCATCAATCACGGTCAGAGACCCGGAGCCGGTCCGGCTGTAGGTGCAGGTGCGGGTGAGCTTGCTGAGCGAGGGCACGTCGTAGGCCGCGGCGAGGTCGAACACGACCTTGTCGGTCCCTTCATCCGATTGTTCGAGCGCCAGCAGCCGGGCGGCGGCCTGGCGTCCGGGTGACTGCATCTTGCCGGCGATCAGCGGCACGGGGTGGCCAAACGAGTTCAGGGCCCGGCTCTCGTAGCGTCGCGCGCTGAATGTGCGCTGCGTGTAGACCTCCGACCCGATGTCGGGCAGCACGGCCACGCCTCCCACGACGGCGATGAATGTCCCGACGTCATTGTGGTTATGGTGCTCGGCGTTGTGGCCCCCCTTGATCGCCACGGCCAGGCGAGTTCCCGCGCTCGATCCAGGTCGGCAGATCAGCACGCCCGCGTCTGGAAACCATGTCCGCGGTGCGCTGGCCGTCGGGATCGGCTCGCTGAGCGGGATCGGCGGGGCCGGGGAGGGAAACAGGTCCATGAGGGCCGCCTGGAACGATCCGCGTGTCGGCGGTGCGAGCGCTGTGGGCTCGTCGGCGAGTCCGAAGCGCCGGCGCAGCAAGCCGACCAGGCGCGATCCGGGGCGGGCGCCCACGTCGCAGTCCGCAAATGCGGGGCAGACGCCGTCGGCGATCTCGATTTGGAGTCCATAGAGCGCGGGCTTGATCGCTTTCGGGCGGGCCAGCAGGTCGATGCCGCCGCCGGTGGCACGCCGAACCGCCTCCGCGAGGGCCACGTAGTTGCCGAAGCCGTAGTTCCAATATCCGACGCCCTCGCTGCAGTAGCCGTCGGGGGTGAATCCCTCGAGAAAATTGGCCGAGTATTTCTCGGCTGCAAGGACGAACCATGCTCGTTCCTTCGGGTCATCGAGCGAGGCCAGCGCGGCGCCGGTCACGCCGGCCAGGCAGACGGCATTCCAATTGTGCACGTGCAGCAGCCAGAACTGATCCTGTTCGCCCGCCGTCATGCGGCGGTAGGGGGCAAACACGCGGCGTTCGAGTTCCTGCCGTATGGTAGTTCGCAGGGATGGCGAGAGCTTGGCGGCCAGGACCCGATCGATCGTGGACAGTTCCCAGGCGAACATCGCGACTGCGAGGTCGATGGTGACCTGGCGTCCATGGAAATTGTCGAGCCCTCCGTCGTGCGCGGGCATGACCCATGTGCGTTCCCGGGCGATGGACTGGAGGGTGGCTTCGAGCGGTTCGAGGAAACGCCCCCGGTTCTCGATACACTCGGCCAGGGCCAATGAACTCGCCCGGGCACGCCGGGCGAACAACACCGTTTCGCAGCGCCGTCGGTTCCCGGTCTTCGAGTAATCGAGGAACAGCGCGTCCGGCAGATCGGGGAGCGGAGTGCGCATTTCCTCCTCGGCATGCCGGACGTGCTGCTGCATTTCAGGCCGGCTCGCGATCCTGTCCCACGCTTCGCGGTCGGTGCATGCCGGGCCGAAAGCGCCAGGCTCGGACGGCAACTGTGCGGCGACTCTGGTCAGCGCGGCCGGGTCGGGTTGGAACAGATCGGCGGCGCGGAGTCCGCTCAGACCCGTGCAAGCGACAAGGAACGCGGCAACCGATGACGTGGCTGATCGAAACGAGCGCATAAATGGTCTGTGACTTGAATGCGAGAATCTTTGCCACGACTAACACCCTTTTGCCGGGGCCGCAACGCTGTTCGCTTGGCTTTGCGCGGTTCTCGTTTTGGCCACGAGCCCGGACATCCGATCGTGCGCAGCGGTGTGAGATGTCCGGACTAAAGGCGACACATCAATCGTGCAATTCGAGACATTCAGCCTCACCAACGACACCCTCGGGGCCGCCTCGCCGGCCGCCGCAACCGGCCTCGCCGCGGCCGACGCCGAGAGCGGCTCATTGAATCTCGCGTGGACGCCCGGCAACGGCACGGCGGGCAGCGTGGTGATCATGCGGCCGAGCGCCCCAATCACCCGTCAACCGATCGATGGGGTCGCGTACAACGGCAATGCGGTGTTCGACGACGAGAAGAAGGAACTGATCTATGGCACCTGATCGCGGGTTGTCGACACCGCGGCGGCGGGCATCTGCAAACCGCCCGGTGGCTGGGGAACGCACAGGATCGGGCATGGCGTATCCGCCAGTATCCGGCTGATCGTCCGGAGGGCGCGCAGTCGCCGCCACCCTGAGAACTGCTGGGTCCCCATGACAATCAGGTGCGCCCGCATATGCCGGGCGGCGCGCAGGAAGGTCGACGCGGGACTGCCCACACCCACACACATGTCAAGGTGCACGTCGGGAGGAGCATGGCGATGCACCCAGGTGCGAAACCGGCTCTTGGTCTGAACGAAGCGCCGATTGCGGGCACCGGTCGGCCGGTAGTGGGAGTACAGCCGCCCGGTGCGCAGGACATTGAAGGCCGTGACTCTGGCATTGAACCAACGGGCCAGAGCCAGTCCCCGGGCCAGGGCGTTTTCACCCACCCTGCTCATCTCCGTCGGTATCAGGATCGTGTGCCAGTGGTCCGGAGAAACCAGCGGCAAAGACTCCCCCGACTGCCACAGCACCTGGGGGGGGATCGCGAGCACGGGACACGAGGCGCCAAAGACAAGACGGCGTGTCACGCCCTGGTCGACGAAGCCCTCCAGGCTCGGCTTCGACCGAGTGTGCAGGACGAGCGCGTCGACGTCGTATCGTGCCGCCGCCTCGAGAATCTCCCTGTGAGGCTGGCCATCGCGAATCCAGACGTTCCAGGGAACCTGCCAATGCACTTTGCGCTTGATGACGGCCAGCAACTTGGCGCGCGCCGCCTCCGCCAAATCCTCCCTGTCCAGGCCAGCCAGCAGCGGAACCGCCCCAACCCGGGCCCCCCGCGGACGCGTGGTCAACACGTGGACGATGTCCAGACACGCGCTCAACGACTGCGCAAGCTTGGAGGCGTAGGAGAGCGTCTTCATCGACTCCAACGAAAAGTCCACCGGCACAAGAATTCGCTTCCAAGGTGCCATGGGATCGAGGTTCGACCTAGAACCGTCGGCGAGTTCAGGCGTCGGCCAGTCGGTCCGGGACACAGAGGTGTCCGGTCCGGCAGCTTGATCAATCAGGGCCATGACGATGTGGTTCTTGGTTCGGTGTGATCTGCACCGGTTTGATGGCAATCACTGTCAGCACGGCATCGCGACCTTCCAATTGAGCACGCACGGACTCCGCCAGGCCAGGCTCTGGCTTCGGCATATGGTGTTTGAAGGTCAGTGCCATGGTCGTTAGTGTTGTTCAGATTGCTGGTGCCTTGCCAGGGCCGCGGCATTCTCGCACGGCGGTCGCCTGGGTTCCGCACGGAGAGCACTCACGCTGGGACCTCTCCGGCGAAGGGCTGCGTGCCAGGTAGCGCGCCACCGCTCGCGTGCGGTCTTTCTACAGACCGGCAAGGCACCGACTTCAGTAAGCTGGCGCCGTGCCAATGTCGCCTGAGCCTGAATCCCCCACGAACACGCTCGTTTTCATGCATTTTGAGACGCACCGGCTCGAGTTCATGGGGAAGAACCATGCCACTGGTGGTTCGCACCGTGCCTGCTACGATCCACCGCGCGTGCTCGCGGCATGGCACGGCGCGAGGTCACCGGCCGGCTCGCATCGACAACGACCCTGCGCCCTCAGAGAGCCGTCAAGGCCGGTGCACGCGCCGCCCGGCGGCGCTCGCCCAGGACGCTATGCAACTGCTGACCCAAGAAGGTCAGAGAAAGCAGACCATGCTGCAGTCTCACGAAATTGGCCTCCATGAGAATCGTGGTCACCTTGCGCACAGCAACCTCCGGCAAAGGCTGCCTGCTCTTCTCGATCAACTGGGCGTTCACGGCGGCGGTGATGTCGGTCATGTGCATTTCGTTGCCGTTGCGCGCCAGGACCTCGAGAATCCGACACGAGAGGGAAGACTGCGCGAAGTGCCGCAACAGACCCTCACCCAGGCTTTCAGAGGGCAGGAGCGTGGGGACGAGCCCGGACGTCGTGTCGGACTCAAGACGCGGCTCGTGCATGATGTCGAGCAGGTCCTTGACCAGGCGATCCCGATTCTGCGGAGCAACGAACAGTCGCAAGATGATCTCCGTTGCCAGGAGGCAGGCGACGGCAATGAGCGCGATGAGTTCGGCGGTGTTCATAGCGGAGAGGAGTCCAATCATAATTCCATTGCCCGGGCGTATGCGAGCCCGCCTGCTGCCTGGCCGTTCCTGGCGGGCCTTGCTCGCAAGGCCCAACCACGGTGCACTAACTCAGCGGGCGGGCGGACCGTGGTCCAGGATCACCACGGGCACCATCGACAACTTCTTAACCCGGATGTTTCATAGAGCTTCGCGGAGTCTCGCATGCGGGCTCTGGCACCCGACTACCCTCGCCTTAAGCTGGCAGTGTGCCAAGCAGGCCAATGCCGGGATTGAGGCTCGGACAGCGTGGTTTTGCGTGCTTAGTGCTTACGAAGACGGCTGTTTCCTGGCTCACCCCTGACCACTCCTGGTTCGCGCCGTGCCACGGCAGGCCGACTGGCACCGCGCAGTTCAATGCCTCATGTAGGACCGCCACAATGGCATCGCGCACATCAGCCGGTCGTCAATGGGCAACACGTGCGGTCAAAGGCCGAACGCGCAGAGCGCAAAAGGCCGCCAAACCGAGGAACACCAGGAAACCGAGGATGTCGGTCAGGGTTGTGACGAAGATGCTCGAGGCCATGGCTGGATCTATCCTGCAGCACCTCAAACCGAACGGGACGAGCACGCCTGAGAGGACGTCAACGCGTTGGTTGATGCCCATCGCCGCGCCGGCCACGATTTCCAACAGGAGGCTTCCTTTCCAAGCGGAGCTGCCGGCTCGGCTTTTGATCTTCCCAGATCGGTTGGCGGCCTGGCATCGGGCGGAGTGATCGAGCGCCGTCCGCGACCTGGAGGTCAGATCATCTCTCGGGAGTGCGAAGCCTCGGCTGTTGGATGGATCGACTCGGCCCCAAGGGCTCCAGGTGCCTGCCCCTTGAAATGCGCCCCTGGCTTTGCCAGACTCGCCACCATGCCGAAGGAAATCGGGCCATCATCGTACGAGTGCGATTGTGGGTACGTCGCACAGTTCTCCGAGGCCACCATCCTGGCGTTGAAGCAACGCAGCCTCATGAAGCGACCGTGGCTCTCGGATGGCGGGGAAGCCGGGGGGCACATCGTGGTGTTCGAGGGGGGCAAGATGATGACGATGCTCTGCCCAAAGGAAAGGTACAATGAAAAGCCTGCGCCGTGCTTCACCCGACTGCAGGGCCGGTACTTGGCGTTTATCCACCAATACACCACGCTACATCGGGTGCCTCCGGCGGAGCACGAGATGCAGCGGTTCTTCCAGGTCTCGCCGCCCACCGTGCACCAGATGATCCTGACCCTGGAAAGGAAAGGGCTGATCAAGCGCACGCCTGGCAAGGCCCGATCGATCAAGGTGTTGGTCGCAGCAGAGCAATTGGAGAGGCTGACGTGACCCGAACCACCATCGCTTTCGACTTCCATGTCGCCCTCGTCGGCGCACGCGAGATCTGGCGATGCATCCGGAACCGAACCTGCCTGTCCTGGAGAAGCGCGGCGAATCACCCAATGAGTTCGAGCAGTGGCCGCCAGGGAGGCTTTGAGAAACCTCGCGCGGTTCTGATCGCCTGAGTTCGATCCTGAGTGTCGAGCGGGACTCCTTGACCCTGATCTCCTATGAACAACGACAAGCTCGAGTACGCTGATCTCCTCGAGTTGCTGATCAACGGCCCTGTTGGCGGGCCCCGACGTTGGGCTGCCTGGCTGGTCCTGCGGATGTTGGAGACGAAGGGCAACTGTTGCTATCGGAGCGACGACCACCTCCGCGGCACGGAGCGTGCGCAAGCGGCGATTGCCTCTCTGCGAGCCGCCGCACGCGCGCTCTCCGTCGCCGAACAAGGACTGCTGTTGCGGGCGATACTGACGCTGTCATGGGAACAACTGCGTCGGAACACCGGCTTCAGCCTCCGAGTGCCCGGGATCCTCGTTGAACTCGGCAAGGACCTCGGTGTCCTGCCTTGTCTGGCTGCCGCCGAATCCGTAGTCGACCAAGGCAACGACGCTGTGCGCCGGTATCCGCTGACGGGTCTGCTGCCGGAGGTGCGGCAGCCCGGCAGTGGCCTCATCTTTAGCCTGAGTGCGCGGGAACGCAAACAGCTCGGAGTTTCCGCGGACACGATCGAATTTGACCGACTGACCGTCGCGGTCAAGAGCTTCCGTGGCTGCGGATGGGAGGCGAACCTGCGCCCTTTGGTTGCCTGGTGGATCGAGAGCCTTGATCACAGAGACGCGGCTCGCGTGGTCAGAGGATTGTTCCCGGACATACGCAGGGCGGCCAAGGATGACCAGGCGCGATGGCGAGCACTCGGACTGCTGGATTGGCTGGTGGACCATCCGGATCACCCGACAGCCGGCGAGGCAATGACCGTCGCCCGGGAGGTCGCTCGGGCCGATGTCCGCAAAGCCGCAGCCGATCTGGCGGCGGCGTTGGGGCAGTGGGAAGTGCTCGAATGGCTCACCGGGAGTGATCGCGACCGAAGCGTGCGGGAGCGGGCCGAGAAGTTGCTCCAGGGCAGGGTCGGTCCAGGAGCATCCGGCGGCCAGGACGAACTCTTTGGATAGGGCGTAAGACGAAATTCTTCGTTCAAGCTGCGAGGGGGATGGCGTCATTGAGGGAAACGTGCCTGTTGAGCCTCCATTTCCAGAAGGCGTCGAGGCGCCGACTCGCGTGGATGCAGCGGAAGGCGAGGATGTTCTCGGCTCCGGTGACACCCCAGTACATGCCAGACTGCTTGCAGCGTGAGCCGATCGCCGTTTTGCAGCCCGCCTCCGCCACTCCAGAGCCAATGAATGGATGAAATTGCGGGGCGCGTCCGGCAGAGGGACCAGCACGCGAAAGCTGTCTGCCCCAATACGCCTCACGCATGCGGGGCGTGACTTCGTTGGCCGAGGGATGGCAGGATGGCTGCCGGCAGGCGCTGCCTGCCACCAATGCGCGTCCTGCTTGTCAACACCAACCGAATGAAGCCCGCAATCGCGCCGCTCGGTTTGGATTACCTGGCCGACGCTCTCGAGGCGGCTGGGCACGAACCGAGGCTGGTCGACCTCTGTTTCTCGCAGGACATCGCCGCCGATCTCGAGGCGGCCGTGCGTCTTGGCGCGCCCGAAGTCATCGGGGTCACCGTGCGTAACACCGATGACTGCTACATGTCCGGCCAGGCGTTCTTCCTGCCCGAGATCAAGCGGGCGATCCAAATCCTCCGGGGCAGCACGACAGCCCCAATCATCCTCGGCGGCGTTGGTTTCTCGGTAGCGCCCATGGCCGTCATGGAGTTCTGCGGGGCCGACTTCGGCATGGCCGGCGACGCCGAGTTTGCGCTGGTCGAGTTCCTGCGTGCGATCGAGCAACGTCGCGACTGGTCCGCCGTGCCCGGCCTGGTCTATCGCGATCGGGGCCGCTGGCGGCTGAACCCGGTCGTCCCCGGCGACATGGCCCGATTGCCCGAACGCCGCCGGGCTTTGGTGGACAACGCGCGCTATTTCCGCGAGGGCGGGCAGGCCGGGTTCGAGACCAAGCGCGGCTGTGGGATGAGGTGCCTGTATTGCGCCGATCCGGTCGCGAAAGGGCGGACGACGCGTTGCGCGCCGCCGGGCCTGGTGGTTGGTGAGTTGTCGGCGTTGCTGGCCCAGAACGTCGATCATTTCCACACGTGCGACAGCGAGTTCAACCTGCCGCTCGAACACGCGCGCGCCGTGTGCCAGGCGATCGTGGACGCGGGTTTGGGCGAACGCATCCGCTGGTATGCCTACTGCGCGCCGACGCCCTTCAGCGACGATTTGGCGACGCTATGCCGGCGGGCTGGATGTGTCGGCATCAACTTCGGGGTCGACAGCGGTTGCGACTCGATGCTGCGACGGTTGGGTCGCCACTTCACCACGGCCGATCTGCTCGATACCGCCGCGACCTGCCGCCGCCACGGTCTGGCGTCCATGTACGATCTGCTGCTGGGCGGTCCAGGCGAAACGCGGGCCACGGTGCGCCAGACCATCGACCTCGTTCGCCGGGCGGCGCCGGACTGCGTTGGACTCTCGTTGGGGGTGCGGGTGTACGAAGGCACACCGCTGGCGGAGTGGGTGCGCTCTCAGGCGGAGGTCCCATCCCACCCGGACTTGTACGGCGCCAAGGAAGCCCACCCGCAATTGTTGGCACCGGTGTTCTATGTCGCGCCGGGATTGGCGGAGGATCTCGTCGGCTGGGTCCACGAACTGGTCGCGGGCGACAGTCGTTTCTTTCTGCCAACGAACACTGCAACCCACCAGAACTACAACTACAACGCCAACGAGACGTTGGTGCGGGCGATCGCGCAAGGGGCGCGTGGCGCTTACTGGGCGATCCTGCGCCGTCTACGAACGGCAGCGGGGTGAGATCCGCGGATCTGGTGTGTCAAAAACACTTCGCCGACGGGACCATCCGGTCCCATCGGCGAAGACCAACCCATGTAACCTAACCAACCAGACAACCAGTCCACTGGTTGTATCTCAGAAAATAGCGTAATTCGTGCCAACTTTCGGCAGTGCACACCCTTGGCTCTCCTAAGGTATACCGCCGAGTATTCATGCGCCTTTCAGATTCTAGGATCTTGAAGATGAACGTGTTAATCAGCGTATTTGACGCTGCATCCGTAGGGCTTCGTCTCGGCTGTCGGCACCGGTTTGCCGGCCATGAGGGCCTCGATTGCCTGGCGCACATAGTTCCGCGCTGTGCGAGGGTCTCCAGAACTCGCTGGGCGATCGTCGATGGCGCCCTGATAGGCGACCAAGCCTTGCTGGTTGATGACGACCAGATGCGGGGTCGTCTTGAGCCCATACTTCCTGCCGATAGCGCCGCTGCTGTCATCGATCCAGGCTGTCGCCTTGATGCCTGTTGCCGCGAATTCCTTGCGGGCGGCGTCCGGTTTTCTGTAGGACGGATTTCCCGGATGCGTTGAGTTGACGACCAACCAGACGACACCTTTGCTGACGACGCTCGATTGGAGGGCTTGCATGGCGCCGGATTTGTAGTGGTTGGCGCAGAATGGGCAGTCAAGATTGTAGGCCTCGATCACGACCACATTGCCACGGTAGTCGCTAAGCCTATGGACTTTGCCCTGGATGTCGGTCCCTGAAAAATCCGGCGCGGGCTGCCCGATCTTCACGTCGGCAAGGACGATCGATTGAGCCACCATAAAGCCGGTCAACATGGGAATCAATCTCTTCATATGGTTCGCATTCGTTTTCTGACCGAGGCCTGTCTGTTTCTGCCCGGTCGTATCGCACTCAGACAGAGTAGAAGCTTGAAGAGTTCAAATTATTCATTGAATTTATCAATCGAGTCATTTACCGGCAGCCCGGCCCAGGGCTTCGAGGACAAGACCCGGCGTCAGGGCCGTCGGCAGAATGATCGCCGGTCCGGTCACTTTCCTGGGAAAGACCAGGACCAACGGTACTCCTGCCCGTTCGTAGCGTTTGAGTTCCGCGGCGATGCGGGGGTCTTTATTGGTGTAGTCGGCCCGAAAGGCAACCCCTCCCAGTTCATCGAGCTTGACGCGAACGGACGGGATGTCGATGGCTAGTCGTTTGTTGGCTTGGCAGGTAAGGCACCATTTGGCGGTGAAATCCACCAGGACGATTCTGCCGTCGGCGCGGGCGCGCTCGACAGCCTCGGGCGACCAGCGATGCCAGGCGAGGCCCTCGGGGCTGTCTCGAACCACATCCGCGGTGGCGTTCTGACTTGCGGGTTGGCGCCATCGCAACTGCCGTTCGAGGCTCACGGTGTAGCCTGCGATCAGGAGGCACAGCGCGATTGCGCCGGCCAGACCGCGGCGGCGTTGTCCGCGCTGGACGAACTCGCCCAAGATCCAGGCGGCGAGGGCGAGCGTGACAAGAAACAAACCTATCCAGAGCACCCCGGCCTGGCCGTAGGCCGGCGCGGTAAGGTCGAAGAGCCAGATCGCGGTGGCCAACATTGGGAATCCCATTGCCACCTTGAACCGCTCCATCCAACGGCCGGGTTTAGGTACGAATTTCAGCCAGGCCGGATGCCAACTGAGGATCATGTAAGGCGCGGCCAGGCCCAATGCGGTGGCGGCGAACATCAACACGATCACATGGGCCGGTTGTGTAAACGCGAACCCCAGCGCCACCGTCAGGAAGGGGGCCGTGCATGGGGTCGCCAGCGCGGTCGCCAACACCCCGTTGAAAAAGGCGCCGGCGTTGCCTTCTTTCGAGGCGAGTCCGGCGGCCGCACCGATCGCCCTGCCTCCCAGAGTGACCTCGAAAACGCCAAACAAATTGAGCGCCACCAGGGTGACCACGACCGTCAGCGCCATGCGGAAGAAGGAATTCTGCATCTGCATTCCCCAACTGGCTGCTTCCCCAGCGCTTCGAACGCCGATCACCACGCCCGCCAAGACCATGAACGACGTCAGCACGCCCAACCCGTAGAGCAGACCCAGTTGCCGGACGCGGCGCGGTTCCTCTTTGCTCTGCTGGACGAAGCCGAGGATTTTCAGGGCGATCACCGGCAGCACACACGGCATGATGTTGAGGATCAGGCCCCCGAGCAGGCCCAAAACCAGCATCTTCCACAGCAGGGTCCGGGGCGATTGTTGCGTGGTTTGGGCTGTCGAACTGTCCGGATCGGCCGCGCTTGCGCTAGGGCCCGCGGATGCGAAGGTCAGGTTGACTTCGTGGGCACGCACGTCTCCGTGGCCCGTCCCCGGGTGAATCAGCAGGCCAGGCAGCGCTGTCGGAAAGTCCGTGGCGAACCGTTTGAGGGTTTTCGAGAAGCGAAAACGACCGGTCGGCGCTTCGAGCGGCTTGACCTCGGGCCTGATTTCGTACGCATCGTCGGCGTAGGGATAGAAGTCGGTGGGGACAAAACCGTCGGAGACCCGACCCTCGATAGCGATCTCGCCGGAGTCACCGTCAGGTTCGAGAACCCATGCCACGGTAGCTTCGATGGCGGGATTTGGGACGGGAATCCGGGCCTTCCACTTCTCGATTTCCGCGGCTTCCTTCGAGGGTTCGGCCTTGGGCCCGACGGTGAGACGGGCGCTCACCGCGGCGTCGCCGGGCAGGCACGCCTCCTTGCATTCGAGCCACGCCACGTCCGCCTTGACCTCGATCACTCCTTCGGGGAGGTTGGCGGCGAGCGTCAACGGCACAAGGAGCATGGTCTGGTCGTGATAAATGAAGGTCGTCATCCCGGCCGCGGTGTGCGACTCGGGGAGCGGCCAGTGGATTGCGCCCGCGCTCACCCCGGGTGGCAGGTGCCACTCGATGCTGGTTGCCAGACCCGACTCGCCGGGATTGCGCCAGTAGGTGTGCCAGTCCGGCGCCATGGTGAGGTGGATGCCGGCCCAGACCACCTCGCCGGCGCGCGCCGTGTCGGCCGACAGGACCAGGCGCGCGCTGGTATTGGGCTGGGCGGCGGTGGCGGCGGTGGCCAGGAGCCAGAGCGCGGCGGCCAGTGCGACGGTGCTCCGTGATGTCATGCGATTCAAGCGCGAGGATTTCAGATCTCCGTCCAGGCGCCCGGGACCGGGGCGGGATAGCGGCCTTCGGGGTTCGCCTGGACGGGCGCGGGGCTCGACTCGGTGAGAGCGTCCACATTGGGGCAGAACTGGAACTTGGACGCGATGGCCTGTTCCCACGTCACGATCTGGCCGGTGTGCACGGCGGCGCGACCCATGATTGCGCCGAGGTTCGAGAGGGCGGCGCGTCGGGTTTCGTTGTGGGGGCGATCGTTTCGGATGGCGCTCAGGAGCACGTCCCACTCGGCCTGCCAGGGGTTGACAGTCTCCTTGGGTGTTCTCCAGGCGATGTTTGACGGCTCGGTGCGCTGATCCTTGTAGAGCCAGCAGGTCGGCGCGTGAATGTCGCCCGAGAACTTCGCCGCGCATTGGGTCCCGTGGACGAACGTGACAAAATCGGTGTGGCATCTCGGAATGTAGCGCCCGGTGACCAGGGCCTTGGTGCCGTCAGCAAAAGTGTACTCGATCGAGTAGCTGTCAAGATTCTGGCTGGCGTCGGCGCTGCCGGCAAACCGCCCGCCCACCCCATGCGCCGACACCGGCCAGGAGTCCTTGATCCAGAAACACTCGTCGATTTGGTGGATCATCAGTTCGATGAAGATGCCACCGGAGGCCCACAGGAACTGGTAGGGGTGCCCGGGGCTGAGCTGCCAGAGCAGTTCGTTTTCATTGCGCGAGAAGGGCGGCATGAAATAGCCGGGGTCCATGCGGTAGGCCCGGATGAGCTGGACCTCGCCCATGGCGCCATCCCGAATCTTTTGGATCAGCGCCTGCCGCGCCGAGGAATGACGGGCCATCAAGCCCGCGGCGATCTTGAGGTTCTTTTTCTCGGCCGCCTCCCCGGCCCTGAGGATGCGCTGGACGCCCCCCGGGTCCGCCGCGAAGTCCTTTTCCATGAAAACGTTCACGCCCTTCTCGACCGCGTATTCGAGATGCGGAGCGCGGAAGGCCGCATGGGTGGTCAGCATGGCCACGTCGCCCGGACGCAAGCAATCGATGGCGTGACGGTAGGCATCGAAACCAAGGAAGCGGCGTTCCGGCGGGACGTCGATCCGATCGCCCAGGGCCTGGCGTAACGCGGCGTGCGATTGATTGAGCCGATCCTCGCGCAGTTCCGCCATCGCAACGAGCCGGACCGGACCGGCGGCGCCCGCCGATGCGTCGCGCTCCGTGCCGCCGCTGTCTCCGAGCACCAGTCCGCCCGCGGACATCGCGTTGGCCACGGCGCCGCACCCGCGCCCCCCACACCCGATCAAGGCGAGGCGGATGGTGTTGTCTTCGGCCGCGTGCACGTGCGGGAGGGCGACTCCGGCCAGCGCTGAGGCGGCTGCAAGTTGCCCTGTGGTTTTGATGAAATCCCGGCGGGAAGCGAGTGACTGATTTCCAGCATTCATGGAGGCCATGCTCCATCGGATGCTGAAATGCTGTCAATCCGCGTTTCTCCTCCCGGAACCCCCATAGCCGCCAGCATTCAATCGGAATCCACTGCCGATGGCCGCGGCGGTTGTGCTCGAGGCGCAGCGCCGGGTGCTGCTCATTCGATGGAAGCATCCGCCGCGCCGCAGCCTCTGGTGCCTGCCCATGGGCTTCGCGGAGTTGGGGGAGACAATCATGCGGGCTAGTCGGCCTCGAATGCGAACAGCGTAATGCTGCAAGGCGCGAGTGCGATCTGTTCGCCCACCGATAGCGCCTGCTGCTCCTCGATGGCGACGCGCGGCGCCTGGTCGGGGTCGTTGAATGCCATTGGGTCTGACCCGGCGATCTGCCAGCGCGTGCCGCGACCTTTGAGCCGGGCGCCCTGGATGCGGAGCGGGACGGTTGCCGGTTCGAGGGTGGGATTGACCACGCCGAGCGTGAGCGTCTTGCGGTCACGGCTCCAGGCCGCCTGGGCATCGACCAGGCCGGTCGTTTGCGTGGCCACGGGCAGTTCGCCGAAGTGGTGCCGGTAGAGTTTGAGCACCAGGCCTGTCGTTTCATACGCGGCGTTGCGGCGGCTTGTCTTGATCGCGCCGATGACGTTGACCGTCTGCGCGTAAAACGCGGAGCCCACGATGTCGCTCTGCCGGGCGTACTCGTGCACGCCTGCCGCGATGCCGAGCGCGTCCTTGAGAAAGTAGCGCGTGCCCAACTCGCCGAAGACGTGGGGCCCGTACCAGTAGTTCCATTCGGTCATGGCAATGCGGATGTCCTTGTCTTTGAGTTCGGGCAGGTCCTGCCGTGCCTTGCGGTGCCATTCGGCTTTGCGCCGGATGTTGTCCGGAATCTGGCGCACGTGGGCGGCGAGGCCGGGGCGCTCCTGACAATAGAAATGCTCGGCAATGAAATCCATGTGATCCGGGCATGATTTGAGGAGGCCGGTGCTCCACGGGCCGATGTCGCCTGAGGCGATGCAGATGATTTTGGGATCGACCTCGCGCATCTTGTCGACGACCCAGTTCTGCTTGATCACGTAGTGGTCGAGGGCCATGTGTCCCAACTGCCAGGCCCCCCACATTTCGTTTCCGATGCCCCAGTATTTCACTCCGAACGGTTCAGGCGCTCCGTTTTCGGCGCGGCGGCGTCCCCAGTAAGTGTCGGGAGCCCCGTTGCAGTACTCGAGTTGGGCGGCTGCCGAGTAGGCGTCGCCGAACCCGGTGTTGACGGTGATCCAGGGCTCCGTGTCGATCAACCGGCAGAACCGGATGAATTCGTGCATGCCGAAGTCATTGTGCTCGACCCCCGTCCAGGCCGGGTTGGTCCGGGGCGGACGCCGATCGCGATCGCCGATTCCGTCGCGCCAGTCGTAGCCGCTGACGAAGTTGCCGCCGGGCCAGCGGTAGATCGGGGCTTTCAAATCCTTCAACAGGGCGAGTGTGTCGGCGCGCATCCCTTCGACGTTGTCGGCGGGCATGAGGGAGACCGTGCCGATCAGCGCCGCGCCTTCCTTGACCAGCAGTTCGAATGTCGCCTTGTCGGTTGTCTCGCCGGCCGTGAAGGCGAATTCGAAGCGGCGGTAATCCGGGGCATCGAGGGCCATGGCCATTGTTCGTTTGGCTGCAGCGTCATCCCCCCACGCGAGCGTCACATCGACCGACACACGCTGGCCGCCGTGCGGCCTGAGCCAGACGTAACCCGTGTAGCGCTTGCCCTGCGTCACCCCAAGGTCTTCCTGCCGGATGGCGGTGCCCGCCTTGACTTGGGGCGTGTGCCGTCCGACAAACGGCTTTTCTCCATTCATGGAGACGCCGTCGGCCGCGCCAACGATGCGCCAAGGCGAGGCTCCGATCACCGGGAAGGCCGAATCGCGCAACGAGCGGTACGGGCGATAATCGGCGGTGATGGGGAAATAGAACTTCCGGTCTTCGAGCATCTCGGCCCAGATTCCTCCGTAGATGCAGCGTCCGAGGTGTTCGATGAACTGGCTGTAGATGTCGGGAGAAAGCGGTTCCCGGACCTGGTCGGCGTCGACGGTGATCTGGGGAGCGGGGGGATCCCGGCGGCTCAATTGGGCCAATTCGAGATCGTCATACCAGGCCTTGCCTGTGGCCCGGCCCCAGCCGCCCAGCAGACAGTTGATCTGGAGGACGTGGTGGTCTTCGACGTCGAACTCGACCTCGACACGCGTCCAATCCGTCGTTCCCGTCACGGCCTTTGTGGCCACGGTCTGGATGTCATGCACATTGAACAGTGCGCCTCGCCCATCCATTGGCCGCACATCCTCCGTCTTGATCCAGCCCGAGAGGCGATAGCGGCTGAACGGCTCGACCGGGACCGAGGCGCTCCACGAGATGTCGGCCCCCGCGTCCGACGACAACATGATGCTGCGGCTGCCGGTCCGGGCTGCGTCCGCCACCCGCCCGGTTCCTTCGCCACCCCAGACCTGCTGCCGCCAGCCCCTCGGACGTCCGCCCTGATGCTCCTCGAAGGAGTTGTTCGGGATCGGATTTCCCGCAGCCGCGAGCTGTAAATGCGCGAAGAGAAAGATCAGAGCGGACCAGAGAAGACGGTTCAGTGCTTTCATATTCAGTTCTTCGGCCTTGGGTGAAGCGGTGTTTTCTTTAGACAATAGCTGCACTGCATGATTGAATTCAAGGCTGCCTGTGCCAGATTTCGTGTCGCGATCGCGACACGAAATCTGGCGTTTCCTCTGGTCTCGGCCTGGGGATCGAGTCCGACATTGTGCTCCCGAAAATCGGACTTTGACGCTTCGCCAATGAAGCACAAGACCCTGCCGACCGTTACGAGCGCGACCGGTTGGGGCGACGCTTCGAGGGTGTCGAGAATCAGCCGCACGCCCTCCTGTCCATCGGCGTCCTGATCCAGGGCCTTGTCGTCGGGCGATCTCAGCTTGTCCGGCAAACCGATTGCCACCGGAACGCGCCGCCCGGTGAGCCGGTTGAGCTGAGACACGGGGATTCGCCCGGGCCGGTGCCGTTGGGTGGCGCCTTGATCGAGGATGATGCCCTTGAGGTCAATGCCGGGGATCGCATAGAGCACGGCCAGGTCGAAATGATCGTCCGGGTCGTCGTGCGGATGGAAGAGATCAGTCGAGTAGAGGACGGGTTGGGCGCCACGAGTCCAGAGAGGCAGCAAGACCATCGCCAGGACGACAACAAGCCACCGCGCCACCGTCGCGGCGCCGCGGTAAGTGGCGGGGTGGCGTGTCGCGATCCACAGCCCCGCCTTGTCCTGTCGCATTCGCCGGATCGAATCGGTGGAGGCGGATCGGGATCGTGTCGGTCGCAGGTTACACTGCAAGAAGACTCCCCCTGGGCAGTCTTTGTCGCTGCCTTCGTCGCAACCTTTGTCGCAAGGGGGCGTGGCGGTCGACAAGGGTGCCGACGGAGGTGGCGACAACGGTGTTGTCGTTGCGAACCCCATTCTCATTTGATGTGGTTTGCCAAAATGGCATGTCAGGTTCTTAGGGCTCTGTTTGCACTTGATCCGCCTCACGCTTCCGTGTCTTGCGTGGGGCGGTGATCGCTCCTATCGTCCGACGCGGTCTCTGGACAGGCCGGGGCAAGTTGTCCGACGAGCCGGGTGATGACATCCACGGCGGCGGGGATGCCGCGCTGCGCGGCGGGGGAGAGGGGGTGTCCGAGTTCGGTGGTCTCGACTTGCACCTTGACCATCCAAGCCGATGGGCTTGCGCCAAACACCGCCTGGCAAAGGGCGAGCAGTGACTCGGGATTTCCCAGATGCCCAAGGGGCTGTCGCAAATCAAGGGGCCTGCAAGGGACGACCTCGACTTGGCCAGGCGGGCCGTCGAGGGCGGCATCGACGAAGATCGCGGCGGAGGCTTGCGACACGAGTTCCGCCAGTTCGGGGGTCAGTTGCGTGAGGGCGAGGACTTGTGTGCCCGGCAGGCGCAACTCGGCCAGAGCCCGGGCGACCAGGGGGCCGATGGCGTCGTCGCCGCGCAACTCATTGCCATAGCCGATCAGGAGTATCATGGCTGCGATGGTGGGTCCGATGCGGGCGCGATGGCGGTTCGAGGTTTCGCCGTGAGGCTCTCGATATGGCGCACGAGGTCGGGCAGCGCATCGTAGCGGTCCAAGCGCACGCCTGCCGCGCCTCCGCCCGGATGCGCCTCGACAAACTCCGTCTCGGGGGCCAGGCCGAACCGCCGGTAGAACGCAAGGCGGATGAACTGCTTGACTTCCCGCACGTCCGCCTTCTCCCGGTCGACATGGACCTGGAAGAAATCGCCTTGTCCCGCGGCATTGACGCGCACGGCGACGGCGTTTGCGCCGAACGCGCGTTTGAGCATGGCTTCGGCGAGGTCGATGAGCGCCAGGCCGCGAAAGAAGTTCGATCCTTCGAGCCTGTGAAACTCGGGCGGGTCCGGCGCCGCAAGCGCCGCATCGTCCAGGCCGCGGTTGAAATCGAAGGGCGTGGCGCCGAACCGGTCGAGCCAGAGATCGAGCAAGGCGGGGCCCGTGGCGCCCGCTTCCCATGGCAATGAGGATTCCATCGCATCACGCGTCGGGAGGATTTGCGGATCGATGTCGACGCACCGGTCGCCCCGTTGGGATGCGGTGACGCAGGCGATCCACTCGTCGGGGTGATGGATCAGGCGAAAGTTCTTGGCCGTCTCGCCGAAGAGATAAGCCATCGTTGCCCGCAACGGCAGCCCCTCGTCCACGACGATTTCGCCCGAGGCGGTCGCGCGGCGCAGCACGGGATCGCGCCATCCTGCGAGGAGCGATGCCAGATGCGCCTGGAATCGGTCGCGCGCCGCGGGGGCGGGAACGCGCTCGACCCGGGCCAGTTCGTCGATGAACCAGGCGCGGCGTGTTTGGAGTTGCTCTTCGAGTTCCACCTGTCGGATGCACAGCGGAAGTTGGAGGAGAATCGAGGCGATCCAGCGCGCGCTGTCCCGGCTCTGTGCGCCGTCCCGAACAAGCTCCTCCTGGATGAACTGGAAGAAGTCGCGGTCGAGAGGCAACCGCGTCCAGAGGGCTGCGATTTCAGCCGATTTGCCGGTCATCTTGCGCATTTCCTGGGCGGTGAGGCGGCCGGGAGCGGGGGTCTCGGCATAGGCGCCCCATGCCCAGCGCCAGGCCTCGCGGTCCCGGGCGACGCTCGATGGAAAGAGGATGTGAATGCGCTCGGTCGGCACGGGAAAGACCCCGAATGTGCGGTAGCGATCGCGCGGATTGGACGAGATCAGAGTTCCCGAGCCGGCTTTGCCCGTCTGTTCGGTGGCCTGGTCGAGCGAGCCGGCCCTCACCCCGGTTCCATACTCGGCCTGGCAGGCCAGACGGACCAGCGTCTCGGACGTGATGGCGAGACCATAGAGCGCGTTGAGAGCGTTGAGTGTGGCCACCGTGAGGGCGGACGAACTCGAGAAACCTCCTTCCGGGATGCTGCCGGTCGAAGCGATGCGCAAACCCCGGAAGCCAGCTTGGCCCAGGCTGGACTGCACCCGAGCGCCGGCCTCCTCGGTCCGCAGAGTGCGGAGGGAAGCGAGGGCGTTAGCGACAAGAGGCCAGGGGCGGCGCAGGTTGGCGCCGACCGACCGCGCGGGAGGCGGCACGGTCTTGCCGCGCGCGCGAAGCTGCTGCACTTCCTCATCGGTGAGATAGCCCTGCAGCCGGAGCAGCGTCTCGCTCATACGCGTCCCAAAGGCCTCATAGGTGTTCGGATCGATCACATCCTGGCCCGGGTACATGGCATCGAGATCGGCCGCGAATGAATCGAGGCGCTCCCGATACCTCGATTCGATCGGATGGAGGCGGATGGACCCGTCGTTCGAGGCCTGAATCAGCATGACGATCTGCTCCGAGCCGTCGGGGTGTCCGGCGCCAATGGGCATCTGCCATGCCGGCCCGAAGAAGCGGGCCATGTCCGGATGCATGAAGGCAATGCGCAGCCGGCCGCCGGCCACTCCGATCGCCACCGGACGATCCGGGGCGAACCCGAGATGTTCCCGGGCCGCGAAATCAAGCAGCGCTTGGATTTGGCGCGCGATGGCGGCGGCCTGTACGGGCGGGCGCTCCGCGGTCAGAGCGCGCGCCGCACTGACCACGTCAACGCAGCACAGAGACTCGAGTTGTTTACGGCAAGCTTCGCCGGTCAAGGATTCTAGCCCGGATTTCTCACCACTTGAAGGAGTAAGCTGAAATCCGGGCTGTGGCAAAACCGCGCCGGCACAGGGGGGAATGAGGGTCTGGTCATGGATGGAAACGTCGTTGCGAACCAACACTCCGCTGCCTTCGTCCCTCCCTCGATCCCGGCGCGGTTTTGCTTGGCGAGCGCCCATGAGTGCACCTTTCGATGGCATCGGCTCCGAGTCCTTCAGAAGTTGGTGAGAAATGCGCGCTAGGGCGTCTTCCAACCGTGCCAGGTCGGCCGGACGCGTCACATCCGCGCAGAGGACGTCGTACTCCGGTTGCGCGGGCGAGGTCGTGACGGTGCGGATGAGGCCGCCGTCGCGGCTGATGGCCTCGATGATATCCGTGAGGTAGAACTGATGTTGGGCATTGGTGTTGGTCAGTCGTGAAAGGTAGCGATGGAAAGTGTCGGTCCGCGCGGCATAGAGGGGGCAGTTGCCCTCGCTGAGACTGTCCAGGTGCCGCCGCGCCGCGGCGTCCGAGAGGGCGTCGATGTCGCGCTGTTCGACAATCCGTTGCACGCACCCAGTGCCGTCGCGCACGACCCGCCCCTTTCCGTGATTTCGCGGAGCCGTATAAAGGGCGCTCAGAAACGTCAGGTCCGCCTCCCGCGGCGCCGCACGGTGGGTTTCGACCAGCTTTCGGAAGATCCAGTCGGGCACGATGCGATCGCCCATCGTGATGACCAACAGGGGATTGGACGCTCTCAGTTCAGCGATGCTGAATGCCTCGAATGCCGCAAAAGCCGTCCCTCCGGTCGAGTTCTCGGAGCGCACATAGACAACGTCCTCACCCAACGCGCGCGCGACGTCTTCATGGCGGTGCCCGACAAGACAGACGACTGAGGCCGGCCCTACCCTGCGGAAGGCCTCGATCGAGTGACGCGCCAGCGGCAGACCGCAGACCGGTTGAATGCACTTGGGCTCGGTTCCGAACCGGGTGCCTTTGCCCGCCGCAAGAACGATCAGCACCGGAACATCCGCCGCGCAGGTGGCCGGGGCGTTCGTGAGGACGCTCGAGCAACCGGCACTTGCCGGTCGATTGTCGCAATCCGGATCGGCCCGTTGTCCGTTCGCGCATCGGGGACTCGCGCTTCCCGGCCAGCCCGACAGCGCCTGCGGGTTGAGCACTTTGTCTTGCGTCAGCTTGGCGGCCTGGGCCAGACGGAGTGCTGGGGGCGATGCCGGGGCCGGCTCCTGGCGGATGGGCGTCATTCGGCCTCGAGGTGAATGCAGGTCCATTCGCGGTTTTGCTTTCCAGCCCGCATTGGTCCACGTCTTGCAGTTTTCCGCTTCGCCCTGGTCACAACCCCATGAAACATGCGGGCTAGCCGCCGTCAAGAGCGGGCGGACGGGATCGGAGGTCGGAGTTCGGAGTTCGGGGATCGGAGATGGGAGATCGGAGATGGGAGATCGGGGATCGGAGATGGGAGGTGCAGGGCCAATGTATGAAGTGGAGCGGCAGGCAGGGCAGGCAGGGCAGGTAGGGCCCCGTTGCCGGCAAATACCGTCTTCACTCGCGTTGGCCGGGGACGAGCCGTCCCCGCTCCGGCCTTTACGGCTTCATGAATTGGCGCTGTGGGAGGTGGGGATGAGCGTTTCCATCTTGCGGCTCGTGAATGCTGAGTCTAGCGTCCGTGGGACGTGCGGCGGGGACCCGCCGATTTCAATGAATGGGAAGCGCGAGCTGAGCTATGACTCGAAGATCGAGGGCGACGTCGTCGTGACGCGACTCGAAGCCGCAATCAATTGGTTTCGGAAGCACTCGATCTGGCCGATGCCGATGGGTCTGGCCTGTTGCGCGATCGAGTTGATGGGGGCGGGGGCAAGCCGCTATGACCTGGCCCGGTTCGGGATGGAAGTGATGCGCTTTTCGCCCCGGCAATCGGATGTGATGATTGTGGCGGGAACGGTGACGTACAAGATGGCGCTGGTGGTGAAACGGTTGTACGAGCAGATGACCGAACCCAAGTGGGTGATTGCCATGGGCGCTTGCGCCTCGACCGGGGGCATGTACCGCAGTTACTCGGTCTTGCAGGGCGTGGATCGCATTCTGCCGGTTGACTTCTATGTGGCCGGCTGTCCGCCTCGGCCGGAGGCGCTGCTCGAAGCCTTGATGAAGCTCCAGAACAAGGTCTCGAACGAACGGGTGCTGGCCACTCTAAAACATGCGGGCTGAAGTCGATGCCGCGCGTACTCACGTCTTCATCCGAGCATGACTCCCCGCGACCTCGCCAGCCAGTTGCAGACCCATTTTGGGGATTTGGTGGGAAGCCTTGTCGAGTTTCGAGGCGAGGCCACACTGACCGTCCGTGAGGCCCGACGAATTCCCGAGGTATGCGAGTTTGCGCGGACCGCACTGGATTGCGATCTTCTCCTGGACATCAGCAGCATAGACAATTACGGCGAGGACCCGCGTTGGACGATCGTATACGAACTCTACAGCCTCAAACATCGGGCGCATCTCCGCCTCAAGACCTGCGTGTCCGAGGAGCAATCCGAGTTGCCGACGCTAACGCGCGTCTGGCCGGCGGCCAACTGGCATGAGCGAGAAATCTACGACATGATGGGCATCCGGTTCTCCGAGCATCCGGATTTGCGCCGCATTCTGATGTGGGAAGGCTATCCTCACTTTCCCCTCCGCAAGGACTTTCCCCTGGCTGGTCGGACGACGGATTCGCCGGAGGTTGCGTTCACCGAACCGGCCCCGATGGAGGGCGGTCCTTTCGTGACGACCCCGGGGCAGACGGGTGCGACGGAGCGCGAGCCGCGGGCCCGGGCGAATCATCCATGAGCGGGACGGAGCACAGGATTGAGTTTGGCGACACGGGCGGCGGGGCCGAGGCGATGCCGCTGACGCCGGCGGTGCCGTCCGAGAGCGAGGATTTGCGCGACGTTCACGGAGACACGATGGTCCTCAACATGGGACCGTCGCATCCGTCAACGCACGGCGTCCTGCGGTTGGTGCTCGAGATCGATGGCGAGATGATCACGAAGGCGACGCCCGAGATCGGGTATTTGCATCGCGGCGACGAGAAGATCGCCGAGAACATGACCTACACCCAGTTCATCCCGTACACGGATCGGCTGGATTATCTCGCCCCGCTGGCCAACAACGTGGCCTACGCGCTGGCGGTCGAGAAGTTGCTGGGCATTGACCGGCAACTGCCTCTGCGCTGCCAGTACATCCGGGTGCTCTGCTGCGAGTTGGCGCGCATCTCCGCCCACTTGCTCGGTCTCGGCAGCTTTGCGATGGATTTGGGGGCGATGACGGTTTTTCTGCACACGTACACCGAGCGGGAGAAAATCTACAATCTGTGCGAGTCGTTGACCGGCGCGCGGTTCACCACCAGCTTTACGCGCATCGGCGGGCTGGCGCGCGATCTGCCCGTCGGCTGGACAGATCAGTGTCGTCAATTCTTGAGCGATCTGCCCGCCGCCATCCGCGACGTCGATCGATTGCTCACGCGGAACCGCATCTGGATCGATCGCACCAAGGACATCGGGGTCATCTCACGCGACGAGGCCATCGGGCACGGTCTGACGGGGCCGAACCTGCGCGGCAGCGGCGTCGAGCACGACCTGCGCAGGGCGCATCCCTACCTGGTCTACGACAGGCTCAAATTCGATGTGCCGATCGGTTCGGTGGGAGACTGCTACGATCGGTATCTGGTGCGCATGGAGGAGATGCGGCAGAGCGCGCGGATTGCCCAACAATGCCTTGATCAGATGCCGGGCGGGCCGATCAACGTCCATGACGAAAAGGTCGTTCTGCCGTCCAAGGAGAAGGTCCTGACCCGAATGGAGGAGTTAATCCATCAGTTCATCCTGGTGACCCAGGGTGTGAATGCGCCGCCAGGCGAGGTCTATTTCGGCGCGGAGAACCCGAAAGGTGAGTTGGGTTTCTATATCCACAGCCGCGGAGGCGGAACGCCCTACCGGCTTAAGATTCGATCCCCCTCCTTCGTCAGCTTGAGCATTCTGCCGCGCCTCCTTCCCGGACACATGATCAGCGATGTGCCCGCGATTCTCGGGTCGCTCGATTTTGTCATGGGAGAATGCGATCGTTAGCGATGAATCTCACGCTTCCTGACACGCTCGTGGCCGAGATCGACCGGTTGGTGGCGCGTTATCCCCAGCCGCGCAGCGCCAGCGTCATGGTGCTGCATGCCCTCCAGGATCACTTGGGCTACCTTTCACCGGACGCCATCGAATGGACCGCGGCCCGTCTGAACGTGCAGCCGATCAACGTGCTCGAATTGGTCACGTTTTACCCGATGTTTCGGCAGGCGCCGATCGGGAGGTTTCATCTCAAAATCTGCCGGACGCTGAGCTGCGCGCTGCGAGGTTCGCACGAGTTGTACCGGCACCTGTGCGGGAAGCTGGGCTTGGACCCGCATGCCCACAGGCCGCAGACGACCGCCGACGGACGATTCACAGTCGAATTCGTCGAGTGCCTGGCGAGCTGCGGGACCGCACCCGTGATGATGTGCAACGACAGGTTCTTCGAGAAAGTGACGCCTGAACAGGCGGACCGGATCATCGCCGAGACGCACTCTTGACACCGCCCGGATGCCGGTCGGCGCAACTCCTCGCGGAAGGTCTGGGATCGATAAAGTGACAGGTTCTTTATCTGGGTGCATACGGAACAAAAAAGGCCGGGCGTAAAGCCCGGCCTTTGTCATTCCGTTTGAATTACGGCGTCTTGACACGCCAGAAGGAGCTGCTTCCGCTGGTGGGAACAACCTGCGGATTCGCCTGGCTGGTAGCGTCCGTCCACGGCCCGGAGATCGTCGGTGCCGTCTGCAATGTGCCGCCTCCCGTCCAGGAGAGCGTGACACTTCCGTCACCCCGAACGATGGACATCACGGGTGTTTCGGACGAAACCTGAACAGTGGAGAGGTCTTTGCCATTTCCACCAGCCGTGTAGATGGCCGCCACTTCCTGCGGCGTCAGCACCCGTCGCCAGATACCGACGTCATCCATATCCATGTCGCTGAACGATGCGCCATAGGTACCGGTGCCATCCTGACCGATGTTGGTCGCCAGTCCCGCCGGTGTGTCAACATTGTTCTTGTTGGCAGTCAGCCACTTGTAGTTGACCTGGCTTCCGTCAATGTAACTGGTCGCCATACCGGCACGATGGAACGTAACGACCACGTGATGCCAGCCGTTGCTAAGCGCTCCGGCCGGCCCGTCGTAATCCTTTCGTGTTCCGGGAGAGCCGGCCAGATTCCACTGGAAGTGCAAGTCGCTGTCAGTGGCCAACACGTAGCCCTGGTTGCCACCAGAGTTCCAGTTCTTGTTCCCGATATAGACAGGGTCACTGCTCCATCCGATCGTTTGTGCCCAGAAGGAGATCGAGAAGTCCGTATCGGTCCCGAAGTTCAGGTCTGCCGGCGTTTCCAGCGTCACATAATCAAAGCCTGACGGAATGTGAACCGCCTTGCCGATCTTGCCGGTGTCGTATGTCGGGCTCCCGACTGCGGTACCGTGATTGCCCTTGCCGCTGGAATCAGTCAGGTTGTCATCGAACTTAAGATGCACCACCAGATCCTGGGTGATGGGCCCGGCAAACACTGTCAGCGCCGCCGGAGCACTCTCGGCCTCGCCACCCGCGTTACTGACGATAACCGAATAATCACCGGCGTTGGCAGCCTGGGCGCTCGGAATCGTCAGGGTTGATTCTGTCGCTCCGGGAATGGTCATACCATTGAATCTCCACCGGTACTCCAGTTCCTCCCCCGTGACTTTCACCTCGAAAGTGGCCGATGCGCCGGCGGACACGACCTGAGGCACCGGTTGTTCGGTGATCTTGGGCGGGAGGGGCACATCTATCTCATAAAGCCCCAGATCATCGATGCCGAAGAACCAGCTTGCGGTACCCGCTTGCGCGAAACGGAAGCGCACCTTGGCCTGGCCATCCGCCTTTTCCAGACGGAACATCTCGACCCGCTTGGATTCATACTGGTCGTCGTCAATTCTTCCGCTGATATAGGGTCCGAGGGTGGACCAAAGGTTCGATTTCACTCCGATGAACGCACCATAATGGTGGCCAATGTCTTCGCCGGTATCCGGGTCAGCGAGTGCAGCGGCATCCGCGTGGGGCGCCATCAAGGTGGCATAACCATCGATGTTGCCGCTGGCATCCCGGATGATATCCGGCACATCAATCATATAAAGGATCGGCAGCCATGTTGCCCCGCTGTCTATGGAGTATTCGACTGAGGCAATGTCGTCCTGGTTCTGCGTCCGGATACTATTAAAGACCACAAACACGTTGGTCTTTCCGGTGCAATTGATGTCAGCGGTGAAGAGGTACTGAACCTGGCTGCCGCTACGGGCGTCGGATTCGGCATAAATGAAGTTGCCCTTGACGAGGCTGGTGACCTCCTGACCGTTGATAAACTGACCCGGCGCAACATACAACCGTTGCGCGGGGTTGAAGCCGGTAATGCTCTCCAGCGTCGTGCGGGAAATCACCACCCAGTTTATATACGAATCCGACCGGGGATTAAGCAGGTCCTCATATCCGGAGGAGTTTTCATTGCTGCTGTAGTTCGTTGCCAGCCAACCCGCCGGCAGGGTGGCTTCCTGCAAGGCGTCAAAATTCTCCAGGTAAAACGGCGCGGGCAGCGTAACATCAATGTAGTCCCGAACCGTAAACTGGTAATCGTTGGTGCGCACCGTGCTCGTGCTGTCCGCGAAGATCACTCGCACCTCATGATGCGAGCGGGATTTGAGCTTCGTGGGAGGCAGGTAGCTGTAGGTGGTCTTGTTTCCGCTTTTCTGCGGGTTGGCATTCACCTTGGTGCCATCGAGGTAGAGTTCAACCGAACTCGCGACCACCTGCGCGGTGCTTCCGTCAACGATGACACCACTGATGGGCGCGGTGGGCGAGGCCGCCGTTGCGCCCACGCTCGGCTGCACGATCTGGAAATAAGGCGGATTGCCCGTGGTCAGTTCGCGATAGGCCTTGATTGATGTGGGATCGTAGGGATCGTTGAGCAGCACGCCGGTATCCTTGGAATCCCCCATGAACCAGGAGACATTCGCCCCGCCACCAACTTCAAAGTAAACCAACCGGAAGGAATACAATCCCGCTTTCGTTATGGTGAAGGTGAAGATGGAATCCCCCGCGCCTCGCGCCCCGTCATACACCCCCAACTCCATGGCCGACATCTGGTCGCGCGCCTCCACTCCCACCGTCACGCGAAAACCGTCGTCACTGTTCACTCCCATGGTGTATTCGCCGGCATCCAAATCCAGGTACGCGATCGCTTCCACGGCGAAGTTGTCATTACTGAAAGTGGTCCCGGGAATGCCGGGGAACATCAATCCATAAGTGCTTCCCCCGTTTTGTTCGTAATCAATAGCCACTTCCTCGTTGTAGTAACCGTCCGGACCGAAAACGCTGGTATCCGCCACGTTCGGAAGCGGCTGTCCGCTGGAGTCCGTCAACATGCCGGCCAATGCCGCCTCTGCAGCGGCGATCCTGCCCTCCAAGGCCCGATCTATTTGGACCGTTCGAACTCGAAAGCCTTCTTTACTGGTGTTCGCTTGGGCCTTCGGATGGGCGAAACTTGCCGGCACGGTCACCTGTGCCAGCCCTACTCCCGATCCCGCCAGCATCGCCAAGACGGCGAGCAGGAAGCCTGCGCGTTTGATCTTTTTTGCAGCCATATATTTTTGCATTTGGTTGGAGGTTATCTGCACGACGAATTGTTGCTGAACCGAACGGCACTTGTCAATCACGTAAACTCACTCACCGTGAGGTCAGGGCTGCCTTCCGTCTTCAGAATGTCCAAACTCCAGGGCACAGCCAGGAATGGCTGTGCCACATTAGCGCTCCGTACTTTGGTGAGCGCCCGCACTTGGTGGGATCGCGCCAATCCAGCGATTTCACCGCTTCCCCAACCGAATGGTGGTTTCGCAACTTCGGATTGCGGGCTCAACGGGTCGGTGGCCGGCATCACAGCCGTCCCCCCATCACTGCGGAAAAGGCGGCCGCACGCCGCCTTCCGCGCAACACGCAGCCACCTCAGCGTTCCGGTTCAGAATTGACCTCGCGGCGGGAGAGAATGCGGGCCCGGATGCGGCCGCCCGATGAATCCCAAGGCAGCCGCACGGCATCAACGGGAGCGGCGGCGGCGCATGATGAAGAACCCGCAGGTGAGCAAACCGAGCGGCGCGAAAGACGGTTCAGGGATCTCTGCCTGGAAGAAGATGGCGTCGTTGCCGCAATTGGCGGTCCCCCAGTAAAGGTTGAACGCATTGTATTCTCCCGCGGGATTCACACCACTAAGCGTGATCACGATCTCATGCACGAAGTCCGGGCCAAAGGGGTTGGTTTTGTCACCGAACTGCTCGATTGTTGCGCTGCCCACCTTGGTTCCATGCCGCATCCACACGGTTGACGGCTTCGGATCGGCCATGTCATACATCTGAATCATGCTCGCCCGGTACCTGAGGATGTCGTCGGCAGTGAAGAAAGAGGTCGGTTTATAAACGTTGCCGAAGGTGAAATCGTCGGCCGACAATCCGTATCCGGGTGAATCGTCCCGGCCCGGAAAATTGGGATCGGGATAACGCGGGTCATCGGGGATCAGGCCGTGGTTGCTGAGGACGATGCCGCGGTCCCAGGTTCCGTCCCGGTCCAGGTCCAATAGCACGTCGGCCGGGCGGTAGAGAGCCGAATTGCCGCCGTAGTAGTTCGACCATCCGCGCGGTGGACCCCCCGCCTCATCAGTGCCGGCGAGCGGGAAGTTGGTTTGGATGCGGAGGACCACATCGGCTCCGGACCACTCAATTCCGACACGTTTGACATCGAAGTCGGTGCCCCCCACCAGGTCTTGCCAGCCGGCGGGAGGGGTTCCGCCCGGGGACGGAACGCCGCCGCTCCACCGCTGGCCGAGGGTTGTGTCCTCATACCAGCGGATGACTTGGCCGTTGGCTTCTCTCGCCAACGACAAAGCCGCAAGGAGGGACAGGAACAACGGCGCGCCGGCTCCCATCCATCGGAGGCATGTAGAGCCGTGGAAACAACGCGCTGCGCGTGAGCTGATTGTGCTAGCCTGGATTTCCACGGACCGGAATTGAGCTAAGTTTTCGAGGTTTTAGGCGGGCCGGTGTAGGTGGTCAGCCGCAGCGAGTGGCCTTCCCACCACGGGACCTGGACGGGTCGATCCAGCAAAC
>Ga0255347_1001520_pt1 | contig 36711 bp, 30 predicted proteins | sample wastewater_treat_2_FD_192479 | JGI IMG/M metagenome (GOLD analysis project Ga0255347, IMG submission 192479) | Wastewater microbial communities from Lulu Island WWTP, Vancouver, Canada - plant24 | ecosystem: Engineered > WWTP > Wastewater > Unclassified | place: Canada: Vancouver, British... | reverse complement strand
TTGAGCGGGTGGCCGGGGCCCCCCCATGCCTTCACATTTTTGCATCCCTCAGCACTATCCCTGGCTCTTACACGAGGCATGCACGGCCTTGCTCCATTCTTCAGCCAACCTTATGTCGAATATCCAGGGCAGCCTAAAATCGGCTTGACAAAACCGGAGGCGAAAAATTATAAAAGACATTTCCTGGTCGTAGGGTCATTCTGAGCCGTAGCGGGGCCGATCCGGGGGCTGCCGTATCATGCTCCTTCGTGTGGCTTGGCGTGACTTCAAGAATAACACTGTTCATCAGGAGGTGCCACACTTTGGCCAATCACAAGTCCGCCATCAAGCGTGCGAAGCAGAACGAAGTGCGTCGCATTCGGAACCGTTCTCGAAGAACCCGCATGAAGCATGTCATCAGGAGCCTCGAGGAAGCGATGGCCGCGCGCAACGTTGACGAAGCGCAGAGCCGTCTCAAAGAGGCCATCTCGGTTATCGACCGAACCGCCTCCAAGGGCGTCATCCACAAGAACCACGCCTCGCGCAGAATTTCGCGCCTGACCCGGAAGGTTAACGCCCTGACCTAGGCGGTGACCAGGCAGGCCCACTGCGCGGCAGCGATCATGTCTTTGGCCGGCAGAGTTTGAGCACCAGCGCTTCGATCAGCAGGGGCGGAGCGGTGCCGGTGCTTTTGATGGCCAGGTCGGCTTCTCGGATGAGGCCGTGGATGCGGTAGAGTTCCGCTTCTGAGAAAGACTGGGCCTGCTGAACATAGCGATTCACCACCCCGGAGGGAAGACCAAGCTTTCTGGCGAGTTCGGCGGCAGGCAGGCGCCGTGCGGCGCCGTCCCTGGCCTGCCATAAGAGGCGGATCTGCCGGGCCAGCAGGGCCAGAATGCCAAGCGGATGTTCACCAGCCAGGAGCAGATTTCTCAAAGAGAAGACGGCCTGCCGCGTCTGACCGTCACTCACAAAGCGAAGCAGTTCGAAGACCGTAAAGGACCGTTGCCCGGTAACAGCTTCTCCTACATCCCCCAATTCGATCTTGTCCCGATCCCCCACATAGGCGACAAGCTTCTCTAATTCCCTCTGAAGGCGGAACAGGTCCACCCCCAGTTGCTCCACCAGGCAGGAGGCAGCCTGCGGGGTGAGCTCCTTCTGGAACTGGCGGGCGCGCTTCTGCAGCCAGCGGGGCGCATCCCGTTCCGTGGGCGGATTGAACTGGACCAGCCACCCGCGGTCTTCCGCTGCCGCCTGGAGCTTCTCCAGCCCCTTCTTCTGGGTGCTGCTGAGCACCAGGCAGGCCGAGGGATACGGCTTGGCCAGATAGGCGATTACCGCTTTGAGCTGGTCCTTCGGCCATGCCTCGAGGTTCTGAACCATCACCAGGCGCCGCTTGCCGAACATCGGCAGCGCGCTCAGCCGCCCGAGCACCTCCTCGGCCGAATGCTCCCTGGCGAGCAGCCGTTCGCCGTTCATCGTTCGCGCCCCGGCCGGCACGACCTGATCCAGGAGCCTGCGCCAGGCCTCTTCCTTGATGAGCTCCCCTTCGCCCGCAAACAGGTAAACAGGCTCAATGGTGCCGCCGGTGATCTGCTCGATGAACTCGTCCGGGTACACGTTAAAAATTGCTCAGAAAACGGTCGTGAATGCGGATCGACATTTCCTTCGCCAGGTAGTCCAGGGTTTCGCGACGACTGTCGAAGCCGACATTGGGTTCGGCGTGTTGAATCATCACCTGGTAGTACGTGAACTGAGGATCCTGCCAGAGTACCCGGCCGTCGCGGGTGTCCACGCAGCGAATGTCGAGGGTCACGTAGAGGCGGGTTTGAATGGTCTCTTCGGCTTCCCGGTGGGCCACCGCCGACGTCGCAAGGTTGGTGATGCGCCCGCGAAAAACGGCTTCCGCCTCTTCCAGGGGAACTACCCGGAGCGAGCCCTTGGCAATGAATTCCTGGCGTAGGGCACCGGCAAAGATGGCTCCCAAATCGGGTTCCGAGGTATTGTTCTCAAAAACGGGGATGGCGATGGCGCGCAGGCCGGGGCGAGGCCCGGGCCCTTCTCCCGAAAAGTGGTAACCGCAGGAGGCGGGAACAATCAGCAAGGTGAGCAGGAGGAGGTTCAGAACCGGCCGCTTCATCTTTGCTTAGCCGCTCTACACCACGATGTTGACAAGCTGTCCCGGCACGACGACGATCTTTCTGACCGTTTTGCCGCGAATGAAATCCTGCGTCCGGGAATCCTGAACGGCCGCCTGCTGGAGTTCCTCGTTGGTGGCACCCACCGGGACCAGGATGCGGCTCCGCAGTTTGCCATTGACCTGCACCACGATGAGCATCTCTTCGGCCTGCAGGGCCGCCTCGTCCCACTTGGGCCAGGATGCCGCCGCGACGCTCCGGGTGTGCCCCAGGGCCTGCCACAGTTCTTCGGCAATGTGGGGAACAATAGGTGCCAGGAGCAGGATCATGTTTTCGATGCTGTTCCTCATCACCGCCCAGTAGGGGCCTTCCCGTGAAGGTTGTTCCAGTAGCAGGTACATCTGGTTAACCAGCTCCATGACGGCCGCAATGGCGGTATTGAAGTGAAACCGGTCGCCGATGTCGTCGGTTACTTTCTTGATGGTCTGATGCGTTTTCCGGTTGAGTTCCAGCAGGGGGTTGGGCAGGTCCGCTCCCTTCGTCAGGCGCGGTGCGGCCGCCAGCTCTGGCTGATGGTCGGCCACCAGCCGCCAGATGCGGGAGAGAAAGCGGGCGGCACCTTCCACGCCCTGATCGCTCCATTCCAGGTCCTTTTCGGGAGGTGCGGCAAAGAGGCAGAAGAGCCGAACGGTATCGGCGCCATAGGTCTCGATCATCTCATCCGGGTCCACCACATTGCCCTTGGATTTGCTCATCTTGGCGCCGTCTTTGATCACCATGCCCTGGGTCAGGAGGTTCAGGAAGGGTTCATCGACCTCGATATATCCCAGGTCGCGCAGCACCTTGGTGAAGAAGCGGGCGTAGAGCAGGTGCAGGACGGCATGTTCGATCCCGCCGATGTATTGATCGACCGGCAGCCAGTAGCCCACCTTCCCGTGATCGAGAGGGGTTTCCCGGGACGTGGCGCAGGCGAACCGGGCAAAATACCAGGACGATTCCACGAAGGTGTCCATGGTGTCGGTTTCACGCCGCCCTGGACCGCCGCATTGGGGGCAGGTGGCTCTCACAAACGGTTCATGGACCGGAAGCGGTGAGGCGCCGTTGGGGAGCAGCTCCACTTCGGTGGGCAGGATCACGGGCAGGTCCTTTTCCGGAACCGGGACCACGCCGCACCGCTCGCAGTAGATGATGGGAATCGGCGCCCCCCAATAGCGCTGGCGGGAGATTCCCCAGTCGCGGAGACGGTATTGTACGGTCATCTCGCCCAGATTCTGCGACGCCAGGCTCTGGGTGATGGCTTCCCGCGCCTGGGCCGAGGTCATCCCATCGAAGGTCCCGGAATTACACAGCACCCCGTCTTCCTCGAAGGCGGCGGTGAGTTGCGCCGCGGCGGGCGGAGGTGCGCTCCCTTCCGGTTTGATGACCACCTGGATGGGCAACCGGTACTTGGTGGCGAATTCGAAATCACGCTGGTCGTGAGCCGGGACGGCCATGACCGCGCCGGTGCCGTATTCCATGAGGACGAAGTTCGCCACGTAGATCGGCATCTTGGCCCGGGTCACCGGATTGATACAATAGCTGCCGGTAAAAACCCCTTCCTTTTCGAGCAGTTCGGTCTCCCGGTCGCTCCGCTTCGCCTGTTTTGTTTTCTCGACAAAACCCTGCACTGCCGCTTCCTGGGATGTGCCGCGGCAGAGCTTTGCCGCCATGGGGTGTTCGGGGGCGAGACTCATGAAGGTTGCCCCGCAGAGAGTATCGGCCCGCGTTGTGAAAACCGTGATCTGACCGTCGCCCGAGGCCAGGGGAAACACCAGACGGCTGCCGAAGCTCTTGCCGATCCAGTTCCGCTGCATGGTCAGGACCCGTTCAGGCCAGCCCGGGAGCTTGTCGGTGTAGTCGAGCAGCTCCTCCACATAGGCAGTGATACGGAAGAACCACTGGTCCATCTCCTTTTGCACGACCGGCTGGTCGCAGCGCCAGCAGGCGCCGCCTTCAACCTGCTCGTTGGCCAGCACCGTATGACAGGAGTCACACCAGTTGACGTAGGCGCTGCGCCGGTATGCCAGATCGCGTTCATACATTTTCAGAAAGAATGACTGTTCCCAGCGGTAATAGGAAACGTCGCAGGTGGCCAGCTCGCGCGACCAGTCGTAGGAAAACCCGAGCTTCTTGAGCTGGGTGCGCATGTAGTCGATATTGTCGTAGGTCCAGCGGGCCGGGTGGATGTTCGCCTTGATGGCGGCATTTTCGGCGGGCATGCCGAAGGCGTCCCAACCCATGGGGTGCAGGACGTTAAAGCCCCGCATCATGAGAAAGCGGGCGACGACATCACCGATGGAGTAATTGCGTACATGCCCCATATGGATGCGGCCGGAAGGATAGGGGAACATCTCGAGCAGATAGTACTTCTTTCGGGAAGGGTCCTCGCTCACCGCGAACCGCTTTTCCCGTTCCCAGCAGTCCTGCCATTTCTTTTCAATAGTCCTGGGTGCGTATCGAGCGTCCATAGAACTCCTCAAGCTTGCAGCACGGATGGAGTAAGACCGGCAGCATCCTGGCCCCGAGCGGGAAGACCCTTCCCATTCGAGGTGTTGTCAGGAAGCCAGCCATTTGTATCACATGCCACCCGCTTTCGCAACCGCAAGGCCGATGGGCTTCAGCCGCAGCCTTGTTCCGGGGCGGGAGAGCCGGCCAGCGCCAGCCGAGTGGCTCTAGGATTCGGGAGGCTGGTCCTGAGGCTGGGGCTTGTAGTGGTCGGGATAGAGTTTTCGGGCGCACTCGGGGCAGATGCCGTGGCTGAATTCCGCTCTGGAATGCTCCAGCAGGTAAGCCTCCAGGCGAGTCCAGTAGCCTTTGTCGTCGCGGATGCTCTTGCACGAAGCGCAAATGGGCAGCAGCCCGCTCAGCTCGCGCACCTGCCCCAGGGCGTCCTGAAGCTCTTTGATGAGCCGCTCCCGCTCTTCCTCGGCGTGCTTGCGGGCGGTGATGTCGCGCACGATGAGCAGCACTTCGTCCTCCCAGCTCACCACGATGCGGGCCTCATGGAACCGAATCTGCTTGTCAACCGGGAGACGATACTCGAAGATCTGCGTCTTGTTGGTTTGAAAAGCCCGCTGCATGCAGGCCTCCATCTTTTGCGCCAGCTTTTCCGGAAGGGTCTCCCGCACCTTCTTGCCCAAAATCCCGGCCATGGGGAACACGCGGGAGATACCTTTGGCTCCCTTGAAATCGAGGTAGGTGCCGTCGTTGCCGATCCGCAGCATCAGGTCGGGGATGGCGTTCAATAGTGCCTGGTGCCTCGCTTCACTCCGTCGGAGCGCCTGTTCCGAGCGGCGCAGGGCTGCCGTGTAGCGGCGCACGAGAAGATAGAGCATAGCGGTGGTCGCCGCCAGGAAGATGAGCAGCTGAAGATGGTTCACCGCTCCCAGGGTGACAGTGTCAGTGACCCAGACGCTCGGCAGTTTCTCGACCAGCAGTAACCAGGCTGCCGCGACCAGGGCATAGGCGGCAACAATCCGAAAGGGTGTCAAACCCTCACCGGTGGGCAGTCTCAACTTCGGTGTCTTCTTCATGGTTCCCCGGGACTTTGAAGGGTAAAGGCTGCGAGCCGGTGATGGCACGGAGCGGCAGCGACGGCCGCCCGGCTGCCCCGATCATCCGCACTGGGCAATATGGAAGAACCGGGCCCGCCGGAAGAATATAATGCAAACGGCGGCGGTTTGAGGATAGGAATTTCACCTGCCTGGGAAAATACTGACACGAAGCGGTTGACGTTGCCAGCGTGGGGGGGCAGCGGCTAGAGGAGGCGGTCCGCATTAATGGTGGGCAGCCCCAGGGCCCTGATCCGATGCACGGTCCTGGCAATATTGTAGGGCACAAAACGCACCTCGAGGAGTCGCGCATCGAGGTCCCAGATGAGATACTTGGCATGATGGTCACCATCCCGCGGTTGCCCGACGCTGCCAGCGTTGATCAGGTATTTCCACCCCGTCTCGAGGGTGATGGGGCCCTTTCGCAGGCGAGCATGCCGGAGACGCCTGCCATCACATGCAATCAGCTGCAGGGCATGGGTATGGCCCACGAAGGCGAGTTCCTGGTCCACGCCGCGGAAAATCTGCAGCAACTCGCGCTCCGAAACCTCGAACAGATACCTGGTGGTCGAATCGGGAGGAACGCCATGCACGAAGAGACAACCGTGCAGGATCAGGGTTGCTTCAAGCGTTCTGAGGCTGGTGAGGCTCAGAGGCGACAGCAGTTCGGAATTGATTTCGAGGGATCTGCGGGCGGAGTAGTTGAACCAGGAAAGGAAAGAGGGGTCGACCAGTCCCAGTTCGTGGTTACCCATGATGGAAAGAATGTTGCGTTGTCGAACGAGCTGCAGCACTTCCTCGGGGTCGGGTCCGTAGCCGATATTGTCGCCCAGTGACACAATACGGTCTGCCTTTACCCGATCAATGTCGGCCAGCACCTCCTCGAAGGCTGCAAGGTTGCTGTGAATGTCTGAGATAATGGCGATGCGCATGACTGTCATCCTTCCCCGACTGTGCTATCATAACGCTGACAGAGAAAGGAATCCAGGCCGTCCATGAAGCGTTCCGGCATCATCGCCGTTGTTCTGATCATGCTCCTGGGCTGGGGAGGCAACCCCCACGTGAGTCACTCGGAGACGCTGCCGCCATATCCGCTGGAGACCACCCGCGTGCAGCCGTCAGCCTTCGAGGCAGACCGGGCCGAGGCCCTGTTCTTCCTTGCCCGCCGGGAAAACCCTAGGCTGGCATGGGATGCCTGTTTGTCACGAAGAGCCTTCAAACGAGCCAAAGAAATGGTGGAGGGAGGGTATTTTGCCCATCGGCATCCGCGGACGGGTGAAAACCCTGCCTGGGAAATGGTCGCTCGGTGCGGTCACTATCGCTATGCGGCGGAAAATCTGATCCAGGGTTACGAAGGTGCCGGAATCAGCCATCGCGCCCTGATGGAAAGCCCCACTCACCGCGCCAACATCATGAGCAACCGGCACCACTTGGTCGGAGTGGGGTGCTATGAGCAGGTCTGTGTTCAACTCTTTGCAGGACGGTAATCGCCTGCGGCACTATCCGTCGGTCGCCGCTCCTCATCCCTCCTCTTCGGGACAGAGCCGTTCCATGAGGTCCTCCAGAATCCCGATGCAACCCAGGCAGGAGCCATCGTCACCGAGGATGGGTCCAAAATCCGCTTTCAGATTGGTGATCCGGCCCCCGGTGAGGGAAAGATACTGGCCTTCATAGCAACCGGGGTTTCCTGCCAGGCAGGTTGCCACGGCGGCTTTCATGCGCTTGTTTTTCAGGGAATTCAAGAGATTATACCCGATCAGCTTCTCCCTGGACGATCCCCAGATGCGGAGGATGGTGTCGTTGCAGGCGGTAATGGTCCCCTTTTCATCGATGTGGATGATCCCGAGCGGGGAATTGTCAAAAATCATGCGATACTTTGCTTCGGATTCGCGCAGCTTCTTTTCCGCCTGCTTGCGCATGATGATATCTCGCACCGTGCCGATGGTACCCTTGTATTCGCCCTGGTCACCTAAAATCGGAGAAACCGACAGGATGACGGGAATTCTGCGGCCATCCCCGGCGAGCATTTCGGTTTCGCAGGAAGTCTTTTCTGCCAGCTTTGGAGGGTTCTCGTCCCGCTGGCGGACGGTTCTGGCCGCCGGAGCCAGCAAACCCTGCTCCCGCCGCCCGATCAATTCCTCCCTGGAATACCCGAGCATTTCGCAGAGCTGCTGGTTGGCGTAGACAATCACGCCGTTTTCGTCATAAACGCTCAATCCTTCATTCATTGTTTCCACCAGCATGCGGAAGAGCTGTTCGCTTTTGCGCAGCGATTCTTCAGCCGTTTTGCGCTCGGTGATATCGCGAATCGACTCGACAGCCCCGGTCAGCCGGCCCTGGGCATCATAGAGGGGCGAAGCTTTCCCCCAGAGGTGGGCCCCCTGCCCGCCATAGACGAAGGGAGCGTAAGTCTCGGCATAGAGATCCTGTCCCTGCCGCTCCACCAAGTGATATCCCTCTTGCGAGCCGGCCTTGCCGGTCATCACGAAATCGATCAGAATGGGTTTGGGTTCGCCATAGAAAGGAACGGCGTAGAGATAGTCACCCTTGCCGAGAATCTCCTGCTTTGCCAGGCCGGTGATCTTCTCCATGGCACGGTTCCAGGCGATCACCCGGCTGTTGGTATCGATCACAAAAGTGGCGTCGGGAAGAAACTCGATGATGTCCAGGGATTGCTGGTGCGGGAGTTGAACCGTTTTTCCGGTCTGTTCGGGCGGTGGTTCTAATTCCGCCAGTTCACGACAGACTCGCAGCAGTTCATCGATAAGATCAGTCTGGGAGGCATACGCTTTCTTCATGGTAGAACCCTCAAGTCGCAGGTAGCTCAGCTCGGAAATTCTCAACACGCGCCTTAGGATAAGGAAATCAACTCTGTCTTGTCGGTCCCTTGAGAGTCACTTCAAGTTGGTAATAGGAAAGCCTAAATGAGGGCTCCTTGTCAAGCCGTTTAAAGCGCCTTTCTTATCGTTCGGGTTGTTTGGGGGCGTGCGACAGTTCTTCCATGAGTTCCTCCAGGTGGCGCACGCAGTGGCTGATCAGTTGACGGCCGCGAATCTTGTAGTAAGGGCACTGGCGGCAGTCGTACCGTTCATGCAGCATTTTGCGCAGCAACTCGTCCCTGGCAATTTTCTTGCACGGATTATCCGTTTCGCTGGTAGTTTCGGTGGCCATGGTCTGCTCCTGAATTATCCAGGATAGACGTTCCCGGTTTCAAGGATGTACCAGCCCTGGGGTGTCTTTCCCAATAGCAGGTTGACGATCCAGCCCTCTCGGCAGTGGTCGCTGATTTCCTGCGGCACCTTGACTTCAAGCGTACCGGAACTGCTCGTTCCAGAAAGTACCAGCGTTCCGGGCTGCACCTCCTCGACCGTGAAATAGTCATCCAGCTCATCGGTCCAGTGGCGGGGGGCGTAATGCTGCGCGAAGTTGTACAGGAGACGCGCCAGACGTTCCGCCGCCGGCAGTTCTCGCGCCGCTTCAGCGGCCATCCGGTCCCCGCGCTCCGCGTCTTCTGCGCTGATATGGTCATGTTCCTCCAGCCAGTGGACCAGCTTGCGGATCACGGTCCCCGCAGCCTGCAGCAGAGCTTCCGAAGCCATCACCTTGCGGATCATGAAATAGTTGAGGAAATTGTATAACGCGGAGGGGATCTTTTCCGGACCAAAAATGGCGCAGAATTCAAGATCTTTCTGAAAATAGAGCCTCTCGTAGAGGGTGATTTCGGATGATCTGGCCAGGTCGTGATGTCCATACCCGTTCAGACAATTTCGCAGAATGTCGATGATTTCTTCGTAGCGCTGGAAGGTCCTCGGTTTCAGGCGTTTTCGCTGGTCTTTGAGGAACCGTTCGAGAACTTCATCGATGTTCGGGCGCGCAATCGTCGGAAAAGGCAATACCTTTCTGGGGTCTTTCGAGGTGCTCAACAGCTCGAGTCTCCGTTTCATCGACAATGATCTCCCTGAAGAACCTCCCTGAAGTCCTTCGGTTTTCCCTTGCTGCCTGTCCCTTCTCCCATACCCGCTGACCGCATTGCGGGCAGTAGGAAAAGGATGGTTCGAGGCGATAGCCGCACCGGGAACAGTGGCCTCGACCGTACGCGGGGGAGGGTGCCGGGGCACCCTGGTCGGGCGGAGAAACCGCTCCACAGCGATCACAGATCACCATCGGTTCCCCTCGTTTGACCGGAAAGAGCGGGATGAAGAAGAGACTCAGGTAGTGATCGACCCGCCTGAGCCGGCCCCGGGCCAGGCCACAGGACCGACACAGGCGGGGCCTGTCGTCGAGTGTGATGGTCCGGGGTTGGACCCCACCGATGAGAAAAAACATCGCACTTCCTTGTTTCCGCTCGATATTCTGGACGGTAAGCGTTTCCGGTACCTGCCCGTCCGCCCTCAAATTCCTTTTAGCACAATAAACTGTGAAAGGCTATGCGGCAAACACGGGACCGGCCCTCCAGGTCACCGGGTAGCGGCCTTCAGCAGTGCCACTGCCTCGCTCATGCGGTCGCTGAGCGCTGGGTCGTCAAGGTGTTCTTCGATGAGCCGTTCGAAGGCCGAGCCCACTACCACGCCGTCGGCAAGAGCGCCGATGGCTCGCACCTGTTCCGGGTTTGAGATCCCAAAGCCAACGCAGATCGGTATCCCGCGGGAGCGGGAACGAAGCGGTGCGACCACCCGGGAGACCTCGTCGAGGTCCAGACCCCGGTTTCCGGTAACACCGGTCATGGAGACCAGATAGAGGAACCCCGAGGCCTTGTCGGCAATCGCGGCCATTCGTTCAGGAGGGGTCGTCGGGGCAACCAGCCTTATCAGTGCCAGCTCATTACCGCCCCATTGCGCCGTCATCTCCGCTGATTCTTCGGGCGGCAGATCGACCACCAGCACTCCATCCACCCCGGCTGCCAGCGCTTCCGTGTAAAACCGCCCTGGTCCGAAGTGAAGGATCGGGTTGTAGTAACTGAACAGGACGATGGGAACCTCGGTGGTGCGGCGGAGTTCCCGGGCCATCTCGAGCGTTTTGGCCAGGTTCACCCCGGCGTTCAAAGCTCGCGCCGACGAACGTTGGATAACGGGGCCGTCCGCCGTTGGGTCGGAAAACGGTACTCCCAGTTCCAGAATGTCCAGGCCGGCATGGCACATGGCCTCAACCAGGGCGGTGGAAATCGATATGGAGGGATCCCCGGCGGTCACGAAGCCGACCAGCGCCTTTTCGCCCTTCTTCTGCAAGGCATCGAATACATCAGTCATGCGGTTCATACTGTTGCCCCTTGTGACTCTATGACTCTGATTCCGGGCCCGTAGGCCGGGTGGATACGATTCCCAGGTCCTTATCGCCGCGCCCGGAAAGACAGACCAGGATGGCCTGCGCCGATGGCCGCCCGGCGGCCTCGAGGAGTGCCTGGGCCAAGGCGTGCGAACTCTCCAGGGCGGGAATGATCCCTTCCGTGGCACAGAGCGCATGGAAGGCTGTAAGTGCCTGGTCGTCCCGGATGGCTTCATATCGCACCCGGCCGCAGTCCTTGAATAGGGCGTGTTCCGGACCTACCCCCGGATAATCGAGACCGGCCGAGATGGAATGTGCTTCCTGGATCTGGCCGTCGCCATCCTGCAGTACGTATGATTTGGAGCCGTGAAGGACGCCCACCGCCCCGGCTCCGAGGGTGGCGGCGTGTTTACCGGTGGTGATGCCCAGCCCGGCGGCTTCCACGCCCACCATGGCGACCTCGTCTTCCAGAAAGGGATAGAACAGCCCCATGGCGTTGCTGCCGCCTCCCACACAAGCCACCAACAGGTCCGGCAGCTGCCCTCGGGCTTTCAGGATCTGTCCTCGGGCCTCATCTCCGATCACCCGTTGAAAATTGCGGACCATCGCGGGGTAGGGATGAGGGCCTGCTACCGACCCGATGATATAGAAGGTATCCCGCACGGCCGCAACCCAGTAGCGGATGGCTTCGCTCATGGCATCCTTGAGGGTTCCGGTGCCGGTGGTGACGGGCACTACCTCCGCTCCCAGCAGCTCCATCCGCTGAACGTTGGCGGCCTGCCGCCGGATGTCTTCGGTTCCCATGAAGATCCGGCACTCCATTCCGAACAGGGCCGCGACGGTCGCCGTTGCCACCCCATGCTGGCCGGCTCCGGTCTCCGCGATCACTTTCTGCTTTCCCATCCAGCGGGCCAGGAGCGCCTGTCCCAGGGTGTTGTTGATCTTGTGGGCGCCCGTGTGGGCCAGGTCCTCACGCTTCAGGTAGATGGCGGCCCCGCCGACCCGAGCGCTCAATCGGCCGGCATGGAAGAGTGGCGTCGGACGACCGGCATAATGCTGCAACAGCTCGCCGAGCTCCCGTTGAAACCGTTCCTGCCCGCTGATCCGCTGATAGGCCTCATCCAGTTCCAACAAAGCGGGCATGAGCGTTTCTGCCACATAGCGCCCGCCGTAGGGGCCGAAATGGCCTCCGGAATCGGGATAGGAAGTGAGTGCTGAATACTGGGCGATGGTTGCTGAAGGGGCGGTTGCGGTCATGAGAAGATCCTCCTTGGCTGCCGGGAGCAGGTTGTCGAGGTAACTGCTTCAAGCAGACGGTTCACTTTGTTGATATCCTTTCTCCCGGGCGAGAGTTCCACCCCCGAGCTCGCATCGACGGCATCGGGCGAGGCTTCCTGAATAGCCTGGGAGACATTGTCGGGGTTGAGTCCTCCTGCCAGGATCACGGGTCTGTTTGCTGAAAGGTCGGCCGCAGCGCGCCAGTTCCAGACGAGCGCATTGCCGCCGGGGAGCGGCCCGCCGGCGCATTCGATGAGATAGGCCGAGGCAGCGAAGGAATCGTATTGGTCGAAGTAAGGGGTGCCGTTGAGGAAGAGAGCCTTGATGACCTGAACGCCCCGCCTCTGAAGCTCCTCCACCAGTTGTGGAGATTCCCTGCCATGCAGCTGCACCGCCCGGAGCGCGCACCGGTCGATTTTGTCGAGGATCAGCGCCAGAGGCTCGTTGACGAACACCCCGACCGGACAAACCGTGGCCGGCAGGTTCCTCACGATCTCTCCCGCCCGCTCATCGCTTACGTGCCGGGGACTGGGTGGATAGAACACGCACCCGATGGCGTCCACGCCCAGTTCGGCACAGGCCACTGCTTCATCTACCCGGGTCAGCCCGCAGACCTTGACCTGCAGGGTGTTCGCGCTGCTGGTGAGGATGGTCATGGTTTTCCCCCTTGCCCTTCAACCCGGTTGTCCCAGGAGTCCCCGGAGATGCCTTGCAGGATCGGGGGCTCGCACCAGGCTTTCACCGATCAGAAAGTTCCAGACCCCTGCCGCCATGAGCTCTTCCACTTGTGCCCGATGATGGATGCCACTTTCCGCGACCGCGACCTGCCCGCCTTTGAGCCGCCCGACCAGCTTCATCGACGTCTGCAGATCCGTGTGAAAGGTAGTCAAATCGCGGTTGTTAATGCCGATCAGGGTAGCGCCGGCCACCGTTGCTGAAGCCAATTCCGCTTCCGAGTGGACCTCGACCAGGGCGTCCAGGGACAGGTCCCGGCAGAGGTCGAGGAGATCCCGCAGCATTTCCCCGGTGAGTGCCCGGACGATGAGAAGCACGGCATCCGCACCCATGGCCGCCGTTTCATAGAGCTGGTAGGGTGAGAGGATAAAATCCTTTCTCAGCACCGGCAGGCTGACGGCATTCCGCACGCGCTGCAAATCGTCAGGCCTCGCCTGGAAGAAAGAGCGTTCGGTGAGGACCGAAATGGCGGCCGCCCCGCCTCCTTCGTATGCCCGAGCGAGTTGCACCGGTTCGAGATCGGGCCGGATTGCCCCACGCGAGGGCGAAGCCCGTTTGATTTCGGCGATGATATTGGCCCCGGCGGGGCCGGGAGCAGCGAGTGCGGCGAGCAAGGGGCGACGTTCTCGCCCCTCGCGGGTCGCCTTCAAGAGGGATCCTTCCGGGATTTCTCTTTGCGCCTGCGCCACTTCCTGCTGCTTCCTGGCGATAATCTGACTCAAAAAATCCACTGCTATTGTTCCTTCACTTGACCTGAATCGGTCTCCTGTTACTACCCGTCACTCGTCATTTTCCAGTGGAACGCCGCGCTAGCCGTGGTCATTGGTGAAGCGGACCAGGGCTTCGAGTTTTGCCGCCGCCGTGCCTTCATCAAGGGCCGACTCAGCAGCCCGAATCGCCTCGGGAAAATCCCCGGCGACCCCGGCCGCGATGAGAGCGGCAGCGGCGTTCACCACCGTGATATCGCGTTTTGGGCCCTTTTCGCCGGCGAGAATCCCCCGGGTGATGGCCGCGTTAACCGAAGCCTCGCCACCGGCGATCTCTTCACGCCGGGCCTGCCGTCCCAGGAGTTGCTGTGGTGTAAGATCATAGGTGCGGATGGTGCCGTCCTTGAGTTCGGTGACCCGCGTGGGAGCGCAGACCGAGATTTCGTCGAGCCCGTCATGCCCGTGAACCACCAGGGCGCGCCGGGTGCCAAGGAGTCGCAGGGCCTGCGCAAACATCTCGGTGAGCTCGGGAGCATAAACCCCGAGCAGCTGACAGTTGGCACCCGCAGGGTTGGTGAGGGGGCCCAGCATGTTGAAGATGGACCGGATGCCAAGATCCAGCCGGGGTTTGGCCGCGTGCCGCATGGCCCCGTGGTAGAGGGGGGCGAAAAGAAAACCGATGCCGATCTCACCGATGGCTTCCTCGACGATTTCCGGCACCACCTCGAGTCGTACCCCCAGTGCTTCCAGTAGATCAGCACTGCCGCATTGGCTGGAAACCGAGCGGTTTCCGTGCTTGGCGACGGTGACCCCGCAGCCGGCGACCACAAAGGCTGCAGTGGTGGAAATGTTGAAAGTCCCGGCGCGATCCCCGCCGGTGCCGCAGGTATCAACCACGGTCTGGGCGATGACTTGGACGCGGGTGGCTTTGCGCCGCATGGCGCGAGCCGCTCCCGCCAGTTCGGCAAAGGTTTCCCCCTTGGTGGCGAGAGCCGCCATGACGCCCCCGATCTGAGCCTCGCTGGCTGATCCCGACATGATTTCCGTCATTACCTCGGCCATTTCCGATTCATCGAGATCCTGTCTTTGAACCATCTTCTTGAGACTTTCCTGAATCATGCCCGCTTCCTTTCTTGACTGTTGGCTCTTGTCTCTTAGCTTATGGCTTACGGTTGGGACCGGCCGGATCTGGTACGGTCGAGAAAGTTTCTTAACAGCCGCTTGCCAACGGGCGTCATGATTGACTCAGGATGGAACTGAATCCCTTCCGTCATATGCTCCCGGTGACGAATCCCCATGATTTCCCCATCTTCCGCTTCCGCGGTAATGGTCAGGCATGGCGGCAAATGTTCCCGCGAGACCGCCAGGGAATGGTAGCGCATAGCCTGAAAGGGGCTTTGAATGCCGCGGTAGAGGGATTCCCCGTCGGCGTTAACCGTCGAAACCTTGCCGTGCATGAGCTGCCTGGCGCCGATCACTTTGCCGCCGAAAGCCACGGCAATGGCCTGGTGGCCCAGACAGACCCCCAGCAGGGGGATCTTCCCGGAAAAGGCCTGAATGGCTTCGATGCAGATCCCGGCGTCCTCCGGTCGGCATGGGCCGGGTGAGATCACCAGACCTTTGGGGTTCCTCTTCCGGATGTCACCCAGCGAAAGCCGGTCGTTGCGGACGACGTCGACTTCAGTGCCGAGCATCAGCAGATACTGCACCAGATTGTAGGTGAACGAATCGTAGTTATCGATCATCAGGATCATGTCATTCTTCCTCCCTTAAACTGAATAATGAAGACGGAACCGCCGGGTTGGCCGTTTTCTGTCTCGTAACACCCCCTTACCCCGTCACGCCCTATGCCTTGCCCCTCACTCTCGTACCCCCTTGCTCGCCCGGTGTACGAGCTCCAGGGCCTTCTGCATCGCCCTGGCCTTGTTGACGGTTTCCACCCGTTCTCGCTCCGGATCCGAATCGGCCACGATACCGGCACCGGCGCGCACCGTGAGCGTCCCATTCTGGATGGTAGCAGTGCGAATGGTAATGGCCAGATCCATATTGCCGGTGAAAGAAATGTAGCCGATCGCTCCACCGTAAGGGCCGCGAGGCTCTGCTTCGAGTTCGGCGATGATTTCCATAGCCCGGATCTTCGGGGCACCGCTGAGCGTTCCGGCCGGGAAAGTGGCCCGCAGCAGGTCGAAGGCATCGCAGTCGGCGCGCAGGTCACATGAAATGTTGGAAACCAGGTGCATCACGTGGGAAAACCGATCGACAACCATGAGGTCGGTTACCTGGACGGTGCCGATTTCCGCCACCCGGCCGAGGTCATTGCGCCCGAGATCGACCAGCATCAGGTGTTCGGCGCGTTCCTTGGGGTCCTGGAGCAGTTCATCGGCCAGTTGACGGTCCTGCTGTTCGGTCCTGCCGCGTGGCTTGGTGCCGGCGATGGGCCGCAGGGTAGCCACCCCGGAATCCAGGCGGACCATGGTTTCCGGTGAGGAACCGATCAGGACGGTATCATCCAGATGCATGAAATAGAGATAGGGAGAGGGATTGATATAGCGCTGGACGCGATACAGCCACCAGGGATTCGGGGGCGGCGAACAGCCGAAGGGCTGGGAAATGACTGCCTGGATGATATCGCCGGCAGTAATGTATTCCTTGATCCGGGAAACCTGAGCGCGGAAGGCGTCAGGAGCCACCCGCGGGGTCAGCTCGAAGGGCCCCTCAGGTAACATGGGAGGCTCGTTCAAAGGTTGTGCCAGCAGCGCGCGCATCTCGGCGACGGCGTGGAGCGCCTCGTCGTAGGCGTTCTGCGGGTCTCTGCCGTCGAGGAAGGCATAGGCCACCAGGGTCAGGGTGTGTTTGATATTGTCGAAGATGAAGAGGCGGTCCGGGATGATGAAATGGGCGAGTGGCAGGTGCTCGGGATAGGCATTGGGGATTGCTTCAAAAAACGAGACGAATTCATATGCGATATACCCCACCATCCCTCCCCAGAAGCGGGGCAGGCCGGGGATTGAAACCGGGCGATAGCCGGCCATCAGGGCGCGGAGAACCGATAGCGGATCGCCCTCGTGCGGGATCTGCCGAAGTGGTCCGGCGTTCTCCACCTCAACCCGGTCGCGATAGACCCGAATGCTCTGGTGGGCCGACGCTCCCAGGAAGCTGTACCGGCCCCAGCGCTCTCCCCCCTCGACGCTTTCAAGCAGGAACACCGGTCCATGGTTGGCATAGACCTTGGCCAGGGCCGACAAAGGGGTCTCGGTATCGGCCAGGATGTCCATGCAGACCGGGATGACATTGCTGCGGGCGGCCAGGGCGATGAATTCCGTTCTGTCCGGGAAAATCTTCAATTGCATGGGCGCTGCCTCTCTTCCCTGCGGCAAATCCGGCAGAGGGTCGGGTGCCGGTTCGGTTCAGGACGTGATGGTCTCGAAAATCGGTCCAATCTGTCGGCAGAGATCCTCGAACTGCGCCGGGTAGAGCGACTGGGCGCCGTCGCTCAGGGCCGTCTCCGGGGCGTGGTGCACCTCGACCATGAGGCCATGAGCGCCGACTGCCACGGCGGCGCGGCTGAGGGGGATGACCTGGCCGCGCCGCCCTGCAGCATGGCTGGGATCGACGATAATCGGCAGGTGGCTTTCCTTCTGGACCACCGGAATCGAGGAGAGGTCCAGGGTATTGCGGCTGTGATGGGCGAAGGTTCGGACTCCCCGTTCGCACAGGATGACCTTGGCATTGCCGCCCTCCATGATGTATTCGGCGGCCATGAGCCATTCTTCGACGGTGGCCGACATGCCGCGTTTGAGCAGGATCGGTTTGGTGGCTCGCCCTGCCCGCCTGAGCAGGCTGAAGTTCTGCATGTTGCGAGCCCCGATCTGAATGACGTCGGCGTATTCCTCGATGAGGTCGAATACTTCGTGGTCAATGGCTTCGGTCACCACCGGCATGCCGGTTTCCGCCCGCACCCGGGCCAGGATCTGGAGGCCTTCTTCGCCGAGACCCTGAAAGGCGTAAGGCGATGTCCTGGGCTTGAAGGCGCCGCCCCGGAAAAGCTCGGCCCCGGCGCGCTTCACATGTTCGGCGATGGTCAACGCCTGCCCTTCGCTTTCGATGGCGCAGGGGCCGGCGATGATCGTGAGATGACCGTTGCCGATCGCCACCGACCCCACCTGGATCACCGTATCGTCGGGCTGCGATTCGCGGCTGACCAGCTTGTACGGATGAGTCACCGGAATGGCCTCTTTCACCCCGGCCATGCTCAGGAAGAGGTTGGGTTCGACGGGACCATGATTGTGCAGCACGCAAATGGCGACCCGGTGGCCTCCCGGAATCGGGCGGGCGGTACAGCCACGGGCCTCGATGACCGCCACTACCGCGTCTATTTCCGTCTGTGTGGCCTTCTGATCCATGACTACCAGCATGATGGGGACTCCTTTGTTGAATGGTCTGAGACAAGGACAAAAAAAGGGGATTGCAGGAAGTTCCCACAGTCCCCTTAGAAAAAACGAAGGACCGTGAGCCGGTGGGCCCACGGTCCCTGATTATCGCGATTGCTGATGGCTCAATCAGGCAGAACTACGTTGGCACACCCTCCCTGCCAGCTTTCCACCACCAGCACCAAAAACCAAAAGATTGTGACGGCTTGTTAAACACTCATTGCCTCCGGTTGATCGATTCCATAGGCTTCATACCCAGACGATGAGGCTTTGTCAAGACCTTTGTGATGAGTTCCTGTGGCTTTCCTCTTCCTTGAGGATCGCGAAAGATTCCTGTACCATCGACAGCCGCGTGGAGGTTTGCAGAAGGTGCGCTGCAGCCGGAGAAAAAAGACCAACCCGACCGTGTCTCGGGTGACGAAGAACAGGGAAGGTTAACAATCATGTGGACAACCTCTTGCCTTGCGGAGTTCATCTCGTCTTTACGGGCGCAGGACGTAACGCCAGTTGCCTGGAAAATGGCCAAGCACTGTCTCCTGGATCTTGCCGGAGCTGCTTTGGCGGGGTTCAAGACCGGTGCCGCGACCTCCCTGAGGAAGGCCGGGTGTGGGCTCCTGGGGCCCGGCCTGGCTACGCTCTGGTTCGATGGGCGGCAGTTTCCGGCACCAGCGGCCGCGATGATGAACAGCGCGGCAGCGAGCGCCCTGGATGTGGACGACGGCCACCGGGCAGCGGGAGGGCATCCCGGGGCATCCATCATTCCCGCCGCCCTGGCCGTTGCCGGGGAAGTCGGGGCCGATGCGCCGGAAGTGCTGACCGCCATCGTGGTCGGTTATGAGGTTGGGGTCAGGATTGCCGCGGCCCGTGATTTTACTGCCCTCGATACGCTGTCGACCGGCCGCTGGTGCGCCTACGGAGCAGCCGCGGCGGGGGGCTTTTTGAGACAGCTACCCCCCGAAACGCTGGCTCAGGCCCTGGCCGTTGCCGGGGTTCAGGCGCCCGGCCTGTCCGCAGCTGGCTACAGCTCGGTGATGGGCAACCATGTGAAGGAAGGCATCCCGTGGTCCACCTTCGGTGGCCTGTTCGCCCTCACTCTCGCCGAACAGGGCTTTACCGGTCCAACCGATATCCTCGATCATCCGTCCTACTACGACCGGGAAAGGATTCGGGATGGCCTGGGTTACGGGTTTGCCATCGAGTCCGTCTACTTCAAGCGCTATTCCTGCTGCCGCTGGAGCCACAGTGCCCTGGATGCGCTCGCGGCTATCGTGGAAGAACAGCAGCTCGAACCCGACAGCATTCACAAGATTGAGGTCCACACTTTCAGCCGTGCGCTGCGGCTCAATAATGCCGTTGCCCCCGATTCCCTGGAAGCGGCGCAATACAGCATCCCGTTTTCCCTGGCGGTGGCGGCCGTCCTCGGTCGTCAGGCGCTCCTGCCCATGCCGTCCCAGTGCCTCGGCCGTCCCGATCTAGTCGCTTTCGCCCGCAAAGTCGAGCTCCAGGTAGATTCGGATCTGGACCGGATGTTTCCCGTCAAGGCGCCGGCACGGGTGATCGTAAAAAGCGGAGGCACGCAGTATGAAAGGCTCGTGGTGGATGCCCTCGGCGACCCTGCCAATCCTCTGAGCGTTCCCGCCCTCCAGTCCAAATTCCGCACTCTCTCCGGCGGCCTCCTGTCGCCTGCCGATCAGGATGCCATGATTGCTGCCATCGACCATCTCGAACAGGGAGGGTATCGCCGCTTGCTCGATCTTCTCAGCACGCCGGGAACGCCCTGAATCCCTCCGATTGAACATCGCTTCCGGCTCAGGTGGCGGATAGGCCAACCACCTCGGGTTTCAGCGGAGGCCCGCGGCGGGTTGGGTTGGGTTGGGTGAACTTGACACGCGGCGGCCTAACCCACTGCTTTCTCCAGGTAACGATAAGGTTCGGTCAGTTTTCCCCGGTGCAGAATGGCCGCTCGCTTGATGGGTTCGGGAAGAGCCCAGTCGGCAAAGCCCTTGCCAGGGTCAGCGGCAGCAACAGCGGGCAGAAACGAGAGGAGAGTATCGCCGAAGGACTCTGAGGCGTCCACCGGGAATTCGGTTGGCAGGATGTCCACCGCCATGATGACCGGTCCATTCAGGTTGCCGTATCCGTCATCGAGGGTGTCGCTGGTGGTATCGTAGACGTAACAGGGCTGATCCGGGAGGGTCGATTTGCGGGTCAGGGCGATGCCGCCCTCGATATCGCAGGTGATATCGCCGATTACCCGCAGAACGGGGCGCTTCCCGCCCGCGTAGAGCTTCTTTATGTCGCCGACGGTCACCAGCACGGGATAACGTTTCTCCCAGTAGATGCCGTTGATCAGCACTGTCAGATAGGGAAGATATTGAGCGAAGGCGGCCCGGTATGCTTCCGGATGCTGCCAGTAATGTTCCACCGAAAAGGTCGTCGCGCCGTCGATGGGGGCAACGGTGTCCTTTTCCTGGAAGACCACCTTGTAGAGAGTATTCGAGGAGCGAGCATGAGATGCGAGGGAAAGGAGCATCGCGGGGTGAAGTTCGGCGACCGGCAGGCAGTCGAGCATTTCCTGGGCGCCCTGGGAAACGTTGCCATAGCCCAGGAAACCGATGACCAGCGGTGAGAGGGAAGCTGGCAGGCCTTCCTCGCGGATGGCCTGGCCAACGGTTTGCAGATGGGCTTTCGCGTCGGCGAGGTCGCGGTACTGGTAGGGCTGCTTGAGGTCGATAAAAGGGTTTCGGGCATCCTCCAGCCCTTCAGCTGCCAGGCGCCGACCCAGAGCGTGGAGCGATTCGAGCATGCCGGAGAGGCCCGCATGCCGCCCGAACAAAACCAGCCGCCTGCCCTGGTCGTCCAGAATGCGTTCGTAATCCACCAGCTGACAGCCCATTTCCATCATTCGTTTCAGCATCGGCATGTTGTAGGGCTGGCCCTTGGCGGTGTGAGAAAAGAAAAGATAGGTCTTTCCCTGTGCGAAGAACTCCTGTGGCATCTCCTTCACCCCCACCACCACCTCGCACGGAGAAAGGTCCTCCTGAACTCTGGCACCCGCCTGGCGGTAGGCTTCCTCCGAAAACACCCGGAGGGTCGATGGTTGCACGTACACATCCACTCCGGCCTGCACCAGCCGGGCAACGTGGGAAGGGGTTAGTGGGGCCCGCCGCTCCCACTCGTACTTGTCTTCTCGCCGGATGCCAATCGTGTTTGCCATGAAATTTCCTTTCTCCGAAAAGGGCTGCCTTCCGGGTGCTGAATGCCGAGTGCCGGCATGGTTTCCCGGTTGCATCTTACCACCCAAGAGGGTGCCAACGAACGGCAGACTATGTCAAGATGACCGCACGCCCGCTTTTTCAGCAGGATTAAAAGGGGCGCGTGGCTGGAAGTCAAGAGCAATTGAGGTGGCCTTGGCATGGCGGCCGAGGTGGCGACGCTGGGTCAATCCGGGACCATGAACCAAGGGACATATGGATGGCAACGGGTGAAGGCCGCTGGCCCCTCGCCTTGAATGCCGTTGTTTCCGCTCAAGTCTCCTGTGCCAGGAAAGCCATGAGCTTTTCGGTAAAGAATGAGGCCTTCTCGATATTGGAGAGATGCAGGGCGCCCGATATCACAACCAATTGAGATCCTCGGATCCGATCGTGAATGGCTTCAGCGGCGCTCACCGGGGTGCCCGGATCCTTCTCCCCAACCATGATCAGGGTCGGCGTGGTCACCTGAGGGAGTTCCCGCAGGACATCGAACTGACTGATGGCCCCGCAGCATGCCACATAGCCGGGGACGGACGTCCGAAGGATCATGTTCCGTACCCGCTCGGTTATTGCGGGTTGAGCACGGCGAAAATCGTCACTGAGCCAGCGTTCCAGGGTCTCCTGAACAAGGGCCGTCATGCCGTGCGTTTCGGCAATCCGGATACGCTCCCGCCAGAGGGGCGCTGCCTCTGGCGGGACTCGGCCCGTGGTGTCGCAGAGAACCAGTTTTTCCACTCGATGCGGATACTGAAGGGCCAAGATCTGTCCGATCATGCCTCCCATGGAGAGACCCACAAAATGGGTGCGCGGCACGTCCAGGTAATCGAGCAGGCCGATCACCTCGGCACTCAAGGCTTCCATCGGGCATGGCTCTGGAGGGATGGAAGACTTGCCGTGCCCGCGGGTATCGAAGCATAGCACGCGATATGAACCTTTCATGGCAGCAACCTGGGCATCCCACATAGCCAGGCTGGCGGCCAGGGAATGGCTGAAGGTGACCACCGGCGCTCCTTCCGGTCCATCCAGTTCGAAGTTGAGTTCCACATCATTGATGCGCGCCCGCATTTGCCTTCCTTTCTGCTTCGGGTAAAGTCCGCTCTACACACGGCCTGGGCCGAACCAGCTGCTATGCCTTATCAAAAATGGCTGCAACGCCAAACCGGTGACCTCGTGCCAATTGAGATTCACTCCCAAGGCTCGGCTATCATCCTCATTTTACCTAACATAGCATAATCGTTATTGCTTCCAACACAAAACGCAACTCCTTTGGGATCGTTCGATCATCATGACAGCGGTCACCAGCCTTCCGCCCTCATGGCTGGGTGTAATTGCACCCGGCTCATTTTCCGGCGCAACCTCAATTAACCATTCCTTCATGAATATAGGTGTATATTAAAAAACCCGTCACGGATGGCTCGGATACCTCTGGGCCGGGGGCAATGCTGGTTAGTCATGGGGACGCATATCAGGAGTAGGTGATGAGAGAGGTGGTCATACTGGGTGCAGCACGCACCATCGGGGGACGATTTGGCGGTTCTTTCCGAGATGTGGCCGCCCCAGAACTGGGGGCAGCGGTTGTTCGGGAGGCGGTAGTCCGTTCCGGGATTGCTCCGGAGACGATCGAACAGACCATTTTCGGAAATGCCTGGCAGGCTGGGGTGGGACTAAATGGAGCGCGGCTCTGCTCAGTAATGGGCGGGATTCCCGAAGATGTTCCCGGCGTGTCGGGCAACGTCCGCTGCGGATCGAGCCTTCAGGCTCTGATTTTCGGAGCCCAGGCGATCAAAGCCGGTGATGCGGAGACCGTCCTGGTCGGAGGAACCGAAAATACCAGCCTCATCCCCTATGGACTGCCCCGTGCCCGATGGGGCTATAGGATGGGTGACGGGACCATTGTCGATCTGATGCACAGGGATGGGTTCCACTGCCTGCTCGGTGGCGGTCTCATGGGTGAGATCACCCAATGGTTGGCCACGGAACGAGGCATCACCAGGGAGGAGCAGGATAGTTTTGCGGCCGAGTCGCACAACAAAGCGGAAGCAGCGGTGAAGGCGGGAAAGTTCCTGGCGGAAATCGTCCCCATCCCGGTCAAAGGAAAAAAAGGCGATGTCGAACTCGTGAGGGAGGAAGAAATATTCCGCACCGCCGTTACGCCCCAATCCCTCAGCAACCTGAAGCCGGTCTTTGCCAAAGACGGGACCGTTACGGCGGGCAATTCCTGCGCTCTGTGCGATGCCGCGTCCGCGGTCGTGCTCATGGAACGCAGTCGGGCTGCTTCCTGCGGGCTGAAGCCGATGGCGCTGGTGCGAGACTATTCATTCGTCGGGATCGATCCCAGGAAGTTCGGGATTTCGCCGGTGAAAGCCATTCCCGCAGCCCTCAAGAAGGCCGGCCTCACTCTGGGCGATCTCGAACTGATTGAGCTCAATGAAGCATTCGCAGCCCAAACGAGAACCAGGGGATTCGAAGAATAAGTGAGAAGCGATCAGAAAAGTCCTCATCCAGACTTTTCGAGGAGCAGGAGCAATCAGTTACGTCCCCCTGGGGGCACCTGCAGCCACCTGAAAATGGTTCAGGCTAAGTGAAAACCTGCAGCCCGCAACGCGCAACCCGTAACGCGTCACTTTTCTTGTCCACGCTCCGCACGAGCCCAGGACGGCACCGATTTCTGCTCGGGCTCCCAGTAGACGCCCTTTTCCTTCCATAGCGCCTCCATCCCCTTAAGGCGTTCCGAAGTCCTGGCGCCATCGAGAAACGCGATCCCGGTCACCACGGCATTGAGCACACTGAAGGCCGCGGCATAGGATTCAATAAACGAATCGATCCGGTAGAAGGCGGGGAGGATATAATCCGAGCAGGCCGCAAGCGGAGAAAGGACCGAATCGGTCAGGCTGATTACTGTTGCCCCGGCCTCGTGAGCGGCTTGCGCAGCCTCCACGGTCAGCCGCGTGTAGCGTGGGAAAGAGATGGCAAACAGTACCGATTCGGGACCTAATAAGCTGATCTCACCCCACAGATCGTGGCTCCCAGGCACCATCAGATGTGGGGTGTGCCGTAGAAAAGCCATCGATATTGCCAGAAAATGCGCCAGCGAGTGGGCGGACCGAAGGCCCAGGATATGCAGTTCCCGAGCATCCCTGAGCACCTTCACCACGGCAACGAAGGTCTCTTTCGGGAGAAGCTCGGCGGTTCGCGCAACATTGTTCAGATCGGCCTGCATGATGGAGCTCAGCACGTCCTCGACCGACGTGATCGTGCCGATGGTCCGTTCGATCCGGCTGACCGTGTCAAGTCGCTCCACGAGCTGATTGCGAAGGTGGTTCTTCATCTCGCGGAAGCTGTCGAAGCCGAGAACCGGCGCGAGCCGCACTACGGTGGAATCGGAGATCCCGAGCCGCCTGGCGACCTGGGCGGCGGTCATGAAGATCACCTCGTCCGCGTGGGTACAGAGGTAGTCCACCACTTTCTTCTGACTGAGAGTGAGAGAGGTGGGACCTTTTTGAAACAGGGCCTCGGGGCTGATCATTCCTGAGTCCGGATTTTGCGGTAAGCTATGCTTCACTCCCGCATCATGCACCTATTTCTGCTGGTTCGAAAAGTTGCGGGTTGCGGGTTCACAGCCCCTTGGACCTTTTCATGTCTCTTCGGGTGTCTCGAGAAGGGTCATGAGCTATTGCTTTAAGGTTTCGGGGTCGATGGAAAACCACCCTGGGATAAACGCCTAGTACAGCTGGGCAAAAGTCCGTAACCGAATATCGGTGGGCACAGCCCACCCTTCCACCGGTCCGGGCAAAGTGCGACGTGGGCTCTGCCCACCTGAACCGTATGAGTACTTCTGGCATGTTTTACTAGAGCGTCGTCTGAACCGCCTCGATAGAGTCTCGCAGGATTTCCACCACTTCGTCCAGCTGACTCTCCGTAATGATGAAGGGAGGGGCAAGCAGGATATGGTCTCCGTTTATTCCATCCGCCCCGCCGCCACCTGGATAGCTGATGAGCCCTCGGGTGAACGCCTCCGCTGCTACCCTGGCGTTGACTTTCAGCGACGGCGTGAACGTCTCTTTGGTTTGCTTGTTTTTGACCAGCTCGATACCGGCAAAGAGGCCCAACCCGCGGACGTCTCCCACCATCTCGAGGGAACAGAGGGACTGCAGTTTCTGAAGGAGATACTCGCCCATTTTCGAAGAGCGCTCGACCAGTCGGTGCTTTTCGAGGTAGGCAAGAACTGCCGCTCCGATGGCTGTCGAGAGCGGGTTCTGGGAATAGGTGTGGCCGTGGACGAACGTCCCGGACCCCTTTTTGACGGCTTCGTGGATTTCCTCCGCAACAATCACGGCGCCGAGCGGCGTGTAGCCGGAACTCAGACCCTTGGCGGCGACGATCAGGTCCGGTTGGACCTGCCAGTGATCCATGCAGAAATTGCGGCCGCAGCGCCCGCATCCCGTCATCACCTCGTCTGCTATAAGTTTGATGTCATAGTCATCGCAGATCTGCCTGATTCTAGACCAGTATCCCTCCTTGGGGACAAGGGCGCCCGCGGTGGCGCCGACCACCGGTTCGGCGATGAAGGCTGCAACGGCGTCCGGTCCTTCGTATTTAATGGTTCGCTCCAGTTGCTCCGCACACTCGAGGCCGCACTTGGCGGGTGACTGGCCGAATGGGCAGCGGTAACAGTAGCAGGGTTCGATATGGGGGGTATGCAGGAAGAGAGGCTGATAGTGGCGCCGCCTACCGGTATGGCCGCCGAGTGCCAGAGCCCCGGTGGTGTTTCCGTGAAAGCTGGTCCAGCGCGAAATGACCTTGTTCTTGTCAGGTTTCCCCACCTCCCGCCAATACTGCCGCACGAGCTTCACGGCGGTCTCGACCGCTTCGGACCCGCCCGAAAGAAAATAGACTCGGTTCATGCGCTCATCGGAGATCAATCGGCAGATCCTTGCCGCGCACTCCAGGGCGGCTTCGCTCGTGAAATGGCTGCCGTGAGAGAAGGCCAGCCGATCCGCCTGTGCCAGCATTTGCTCGCGGATCTCGGGCACGCCGTGGCCGATCGAAACCACAGCCGCGCCTCCGGATCCGTCGAGGTAGCGCTTGCCAGCCTTATCCCAGAGGTAGACCCCTTCGCCCCGGTCGACAACGGGATAGGTCTTGAGCAGATTCCTGTAGAAAATATGATCGTCATGCGTTCCGGTGTTCATGGGCAGCTCCCTCTTTCTTTCCTGCAAAACGGTTCATGACCGCTGCTGGCAGCAAGCGGTTCGTCGTGAATCGAGCGGGCAGCCGGCTTTGGGAGACGCAGTTGCACGAGCGGAAGATCAGGCGGCTTACCCGAGATTCAGTTTATTCTTGACAGAAGTGTTTTGCAACAATGAAGATTGCACTAGTAATAATTGCAGCAAAATTTGCTGCCTGCCACAGGAGAAGACGATGGGGAATGCCGGCAAAGTAATGGAGCTATCGGAAGCCGTTGAGCGTTACGTGCATGACGGGGCGCTGATTTCATTCGGCGGATTTTCCGCCACCCAGTGCCCGCTGGCGGCAGTTCACGAGATCATCCGCCAGCGGGTCAGGAACCTCCACGCTACCTCATGCTCCAACGGCCAGGCGATTGATGAACTGATCGGCGGCGGCTGTGTCGAGCGGGTTGACATCGCCTATGGCGGTACCGGCAGGTTTGCTCCCACCTGCTTTCGTTTCCGACGATCTGCGGAAAAAGGGGAAATCGCCGTTGAAGACTACACGAACTACCAGATGACCTTGAGGTTCATGGCCGGGGCCATGGGTGTTCCTTTTCTTCCAACCTACACCTCCCTCGGAACGGATATCGTCAACAAGTGGGGCTACAGCGAAGAGGACCGGCGAGAGGACCCGCGATTGCCTCCCAAAAAGCTCGTTCTCATGGACAATCCCTTCAACCGGACCGAGCAGGTGGATCGTCTGGTGCTCGTTCCTGCCCTGCAGCCGGACATCACCATTCTTCACGCGCAGAAAGCTGACAGGTGCGGCAACGTTCAGTTATTGGGCTTGCTCTACTCCGATGTCGAGCAGGCCAAGGCGTCAAAAAACGTTATGATTACCTGCGAGCAAATAGTGGAGACCGATGACCTGAGGAAAGATCCTGACCGAAACCAGATCCTCAGCTTCCAGGTGAGCGCTGTGGTTGAAGTGCCGTGGGGCGCCTATCCCACTGCCCTATATCGATACTATGACTATGATCCGTGGTTCCTGCGCGAGTTTTACCCACAGGTGGCCAAGGATGACGCGCAATGGGAGGGCTACGTTGCGAAGTATATCCATGGGGTCAAGAATAGAGCGGAATTTCTCGAACTCATAGGCCGCGAGAGGCTCGAGAGCCTGCGGGCCGATGAGGAAGTCGGCTACAATCCCCGTCTGGAGCGGAGGTGAGCAATGGCTGAGTACAGCCTGCAAGAGATGACGGCGATTACGGCGGCCCGGGGAGTCAGGAACTCCGACATTATTTTGTGCGGAACGGGAATAGCCACGCTCGCCGCGATTGCTGCCAAGAAGATAACGGCACCGGGAGTGTCGATCTTCTTCGAGACCGGTGCGGTGGACGTACAGTTCAAGCAGATGCCGTTGAGCCTGGCCGATCCCCGTATCATGCACGGAGCCATCCGTTTGGCAGGGTTGGCCGAATCCTTTGCCATCATTCAGAATCGCACCACCGGCCGCAATATTTTGAGTATTCTCGGTGCTGCCCAGATCGACCCTTATGGCAATCTCAACTCTACTGCCATAGGAGATTTCAGGCGTCCAAAGGTTCGTTTCAGCGGCAGCGGGGGAGGCTGTGACATTGGCAGCCTGGCCGGCCGGTTTTGGATTTTCATGGAGCTGGGGATACGAAAGTTTGTGGAGAAGGTTGACTACCTGACCACGCCCGGTTTTCTGGATGGCCCCGGAGCACGGGAAAAGGCCGGTCTGCCGGGCGGGGGGCCGGAACGAGTGATAACCAATAAGGCCACTTTCCGCTTCGATGCCGAAAGCAGACAGATGTACCTTCACAGCTATTATCCGGGCTTCACCCCGGCAGCCATCCAAGCGGAGGTGGGTTTTAAGATCGATTTGACCAGGGCGGTTGAAGAAGAACCGCCCACCGAACACGAGCTCAACATCCTCCGGACGCAGTGCGATCCCGACAAGATGGTGCTGAAGTCCTAAACAGCCGGGCAGACGATCGGGCTCAGCTGCTGGAGGTCTGCGCTTGATTGCCGATACTGTGGGTTAAAAGCCTCCTTTTACCCTTCCACTGAAGCATGATCACCGTTGCCAGCAGGGCAAAGCCGGCAAGATCCGTGTACAGGCCGGGTTTGATGAGCAGGAAGGCGATGGCATAGAGCAACAGGGTTTCGTACCAGGCGGTTTTCAGCAGCAGGCAGCGCTGCACCGCCGCCGCCAGGCAGGTCACCCCAAGAACGGCCGTGACCAGGGCCCACAAAATGCTGCCGATCCTGCCGATAAACAATAACTCATTGGCATAAACGAACATGAAGGGGATGATGAATCCCGCGATCCCGAGTTAAAAGGCCGCCAGTCCCGTTTTCCATGGGTCGGAACCGGCGATCCCCGCACCTGCGTAGGCGGCCAGCGCCACCGGCGGGGTGATATCGGCGCGGGTGCCGAAATAGAGGATGAAAAGATGGGCGGCGATGGCGGCGACGCCCATCTGTACCAGCGCCGGCGCCACCAACGATGAGATGATGACATACTGAGCGGTGGTGGGCACCCCCGTGCCAAGGAACAGGCACGCAATCATGGTGAACGGCAGAGCCAGGAAGAGATAGCCCATGGAGGCGTCGACGACCAGGGAGGAAAGCTTGATCCCCAGGCCGGTCATGGTGATCGACCCGATGATGATGCCGGCGGCCGCACAGGCCGCGGCAACCTCTACGGCGCCGATGGCACCCTCGGCCAGTCCTTCGATGATCATCCGCAAGAAGTCTTTTACCGGCTCCCTTTGGTAGAGGCTCATCACGCAGGAGGTGAAGATCGTGGCCAGGATAGCCCAGAAGGCTGCCCGTTCGGGAGAATAATCCTACATCAGGAAGGCAATCAGCATGAAGATCGAGAAGAGGTGGTGCCAGCCTTTGACGAAGGCCTCCCGGACCTTGGGGAGGTCACTGCGCGGCAACCCGCTCAAGCCGAGGGTTACCGCTCGGAAATGTACCTGCATGAAAGTCGAGAAAAAGGCCAGCACGGCCGGGATGGCTGCCGCCACGCACACTTTGAAGTAGGAAATACCGAGAAACTCCGCCATGATGAAGGCTGCCGCGCCCATGATCGGCGGCATGATCTGGCCCATGGTGGAAGAGGAAGCCTCGACCCCGGTGGCAAAGTAGTCCGGGTATCCGGTCCGCTTCATCAGGGGAATGGCGAAGGACCCGGTCGTCACCGTATTGGCCACGGAACTGCCTGAGATCATACCGAAAAAAGCGCTCGAGATGACAGCCGCCCTGGCCGGCCCTCCTCTGGTCCAGCCCGTCAGGGCAAAAACCACATCGGTGAAAAACTGGCCCGCGCCGGTTTTGCGCAGTAGAGCCCCGTACAGGATGAAGAGCAGGATGAAATTAGCCGACACCGCGATGGGGACCCCAAAGATGCCGTCCGTAGAAAGCGCCAAGTAAGTGCTCAGGCGCTTGATGGTGTAGCCGCGATGGCTCAGGACCTCCGGCAGGTAAGGCCCAAAGAGCGCGTAGGCGATGAAGATGAGGGCGATAAGCGGCACGGACGGGCCGGTGGAGCGGCGTGCCGCTTCCAGCACAATGATCACCAGCGTGGTGCCGAGGACGACGTCAACTGTGTGAAAGGCCCCGGCGCGATTCATGATGCTCGTCGAATTGAGAAAAATCCAGATGCAAATGCCCGCTGAGAACAGCATGAAAAGCCAGTCGAACACGGACATGCGCGCTCGGGGAGAGCGCTTGCTTGAGCAGGGATAGAGGGCGAAGATCAGAATGGACATGAACAGCCAGTGGAGGGCCCGATGGTCGAGCGCGAAAAAAGGGTGAAAATAGGCGTAGGAAAGGTGGTAGCAGGAGGTCAGGACCGCAAGAAGAGTGATTGCGAGGGACGGCATTCCGTTGAATTCGCGCTTCTTTTCGAACCTCTCCAAGACCTCCTGGGCGCGTTTTTCCTCAACCGTGGTGGGTTCGGCGGGCTGGTGGGGGCAACGTTCGGCCGCCGCTCCGACGGTGTCAGATTCCTCGTTCGATTTTTGAGCAGTTGATCGTATGGCATATTGTGAAAAATATTTTTCACTATTATCTGGATGTCGAAAATTATTACCAGCCAGTCGCGATTCCTGTCAAGCGGAATTTCATTGCCGAGGATGGTCCACGGAGGAAAGAGTGCCTCTGAAACAGATTGATTCAGGGTGAGCGGAGTGCGGCCCTGGAAGGTGAGGGGACCAATACCCCCTCCCGGGTGAGAAGCGGGAGGGGATACGGTTTTCGTGGTTTCTACGAGGGAAGTTGCAGCATCCGGTCCAGGGCCAGCAGGGCGTCAGCCTTGATGTCGTCGGGCACGGTCACCCGATTGACCGTACCGAGATTCTCCAGGGTCCAGAGGAGGTTTTGCAGGTTGATCCGGAACATGCTCGGGCAGAGGGAGTGTTGGAGTGGCACGACGGTTCTGTCCGGGTATTCGAGGGCGAGCCGACGGATCAGGTTGATCTCGGTGCCGATCACGATCGTGCTTCCGGGCGGGGCTTCTTTCACGTACTTGACGATAAATCCCGTGGAACCGGACGCATCGGCGAGCGCTACGACCTCCTGGGTGCATTCGGGATGGACTACGATCTTGGCGTTGGGATACTGCTCGCGGGCACGCCGAAGGTGCTTTTCGCCGAAGTGGGTGTGCACCTGGCAGAAGCCGTTCCAGAGGATGAGTCGCGCCTGCTGGATGGTTTCGGGACGGTTCCCACCCAGCGGCTGGTGCGGGTCCCAGAGGATCATCTCATCAGGTTTCAGGCCAATCCTGTTGCCCACATTACGGCCAAGATGCTGATCGGGAAAGAAGAGGATCTTCTGACCGAGGGCAAACCCCCGGCGCACCGCGGCTTCACCGTTGGATGAAGTGCAAACTAGCCCCCCGTGGCGGCCGCAAAAGGCTTTCAGGTGAGCGTCCGAATTCATGTACACAATGGGAATGACCGCATCGCTCCCGGCAAGGGGGAGGATTTCCCGCCAAGCCGTTTCCACCTCATGGACCCTGGCCATGTCGGCCATCGAACAGCCGGCTTCGAAATCGGGGATCTGCACGGTCTGGTGCGGTTGGGCCAGAATGGCCGCACTCTCGGCCATGAAATGGACGCCGCAGAACACGATGAAACGGGCTTCCCGGTTTGCCGCCGCCTTTTGGGAAAGGTCGAAGGAGTCCCCGCGAAAATCCCCCAGCTCGACAATTTCTTTGCGCTGATAGTGGTGGGTCAGAATCAGCATTTCGTTGCCAAGTTTATCCTTGAGCTGACGAATACGCGCTGCCAGCTCTACTGGATTGTCGGTTGTGGTCATCGTTTCTCCGGTCAGATATTGGTTTTAGCGTCAACAAAAGCAGCATATCCAATTTACCGGAAAAAGGTATACAAAAATTCCTGACACTTGCCAATCGGGGGGCGGGGGGACGCTGGCGGACAGAGGCGGATGAGACCGGAGGCAGGCCGCAAGCCACCTGCCTCCGTCGGGATCGGACCGGATCACGAGGAGTAGTAGTAAGGCGGTCCCATTTCATCGAAGGAGAAGTTCAGAAAGACGTGATGGCCATCGATGTCGAGAATGCGCAGATCGTCCGTCTGAGAGAGGTCGCCCAGGATGACGGAGTAATGAGTGCCGTACTTCTGTTTGACCTTTTCGACGGGCACCTCATAGGCAATGAACTTCTTCATACCTCTGGCCTTCAGCTTCTCCGTCAGCCCAAGGTCGGTCAGTGACTCGAAGGTGGTGAGAATCAGGATGGGTCCCGTTCCCGTAAAAATGATTCCGGCTTTCATCTTAGGCTCCTTTCCCCGTTAGTGGTCCAAGCACTACGGCATACAGCCCGTAATCACACTTTCACAATCCAGGTCATCGTCAGGAGCAGAGTATGAAAGAAGCCCGGTTCCGCTGTCGCAAAACCTCGCAGGAAGCGCTAAATTCGCCCGTACGTTTGATCGTCCGCTTACTTTAAGTGTATGAGAAAATCGTACTTTGTCAAGCAGCGCCGAAAGGTTTGCCTGTTGTTTCCTCAGCAAAGAAAGCGCCGATTGCTGCCATGTCCTGGGCGAGGCGGCAGGGAGGAAGGCTCCTGAGAAAGGTCTGGCCGTAGCTCTTGGTACGGAGGCGGATATCAAAGATGGCAATGACCCCGCGGTCCAGGGAGGAGCGGATGAGTCGCCCGACACCCTGCTTGAGCTGGAGAATGGCGCGGGGGACCTGGTATTCGAAGAAGGCACTCCGGCCCTGGCTGGTCAGTTGCTCCATGCGGGAGGCAATGAGTGGATCGTCCGGCACTTCGAAGGGAAGCTTATCGATGAGCAGGCAGCTCAGGGCTTCTCCGGGAACATCGACGCCCTGCCAGAAGGAACTGGTAGCGAGGAGGATGGAATCGATCTGTTCCTTGAATTCGGCAAGCAGGATCCGCTTCGGTTTCTGCCCCTGAACCAGCAGCGGAAATGGCAGCCGGTCCTGGAGCTGGCGGTAGACTTCGTTCATGTTCCGATAGCTGGTGAAGAGGAGCAGGGCACGCCCGCGGCTCCTGGTAAGGATTTCGACGGCCTCTCCTGCCAGCCGGGTGCAGAAGTCCGGATGCTGCGGTTCCGGGAAGTTGGCGGGAAGATAGATCAGGGCCTGGTCTTCAAAGGAAAAAGGGGATGCCAGGAGCTTCTCACGCGCTTCCGGGGGAACTCCGAGGGTTTCCCGGATGAAGGCGAAAGAATTGCCGACGGAGAGGGTGGCGGAAGTGAAAACTGCAGCCGGGGTTTTGGAAAAGACCTCCTGCTCGAGGATGGCGCCGATCAGCGTCGGGGTACCATGTAGAAAGACCGCATGCTGGTCGATTTCGTACCAGTAGACCAGTGACGCATTGCGCTGGGCGACGATTTCCTTGAGGCCCGCGGCGGCTTCCAGGGCGCGGTTGAGGAGGAGTTCGGCGACCGGCTGCTGCTCGACGGCGGGGGAGAGGCGGGCTCGCAGCTGGTCGAGAGCGTCGATGGCGTGCCTGGCAGTGACTGGGAAGCCCTCCCCTACTTTGGCCGGGTCCAGCCGAAAGCGTCCGGGGGTTTGGTGGCGGCGGCGGAAATGGTGATGCAACTGGCGACTGAGGCCTTCGAGTTGCTTGCCGATGTTGCGAACGGCCTGGATGCTGCTCAAGTTCTTGAGTTCCTTTTGGCCATGTCGCTCCAGATCGCGGGCGAGGTCGGTGAGTCCTAGATTGCTGAACTGCAAGCCAAAATAGGGCCCGATGATGTCTTCCACCTGGTGTGCTTCATCGAAAATCACGGCGTCATAGTGAGGGAGAACACCCGCTCCTTTCCGGCGCAGGGCGAGATCTGCGAAAAAGAGATGATGGTTCACCACCAGCAGATCGGCGCGAGCCGCTTCCGTCCGCATGCGATTGAGGAAGCAGCGGGGGTGTTCGTCACATTTCTGGCCCAGACACTGGTCCGTGCTGGAGCTCACTTCATTCCAAAACTGGAAGTGATCCGGGAGCCAGGGTATCTCCGAACGATCGCCGGTTTTGGTGCGTGCCGCCCAGCTTTGAAAACGCCGAAAGGTCCTGGCCTCTTCCCGGTTCCAGAAGGTCGGCTGAAACGAGAAATCCTTAAACCGGCGCAGGCAGAGATAGTTCCTGCGGCCCTTGAGGCAGACAGCCCTCAACCGGGGCGCGATCATCTCCTTCAGGATGGGAATATCGTGGTCCAGGATCTGGTCCTGGAGGGTCTTGGTGCCGGTCGAGACCACCACCTTTTTGCCGCTCAGGATGGCCGGAATGAGATAGGCCCAGGTCTTACCGGTGCCGGTCCCGGCTTCCACCAGCAACGGTTCCTCGCTGGTCAGGCAGGAGAAGACGGACTCAGCCATCTCCTGCTGCTGGGGACGGTATTCAAAGGAAGCGATTTTCTGGGCCAGGAGCCCTTCGGGTCCGAAGTAGCGTTGCATCGAGCGGCCTTTGGCGGATGGGGGAAGGCCTAGAAGAGGTCGGACTTGAAAAACGATTCCGAAGTCGATACGGGCATATAGGGTCTCTGTCCCATGTCCCCGTATTGACTGGTCCGGGAAGGGGGTGCTCCCGCAAAGGCGGCGTAGACCGCGCTGGGATCGTCGGCTGAGGCCACCGTCCCGCTGTCGGGATTGATTCGGGCAAAAACCACGCCCGAGGGGATGGGGAAGCTTTCCACGGGTTCATTCTTCAGCCACTCTTTCATAAAGTTCACCCAAATGGGGCAGGCTGCCCGGCCGCCGGTCTCACCCTTGCCGAGGGAGATGGTATGATCGTCGTAGCCGACCCACACACCGGTCAGGGTCGACGGGGTAAAGCCGACAAACCAGGCATCCTTCATCTCGTTGGTGGTGCCCGTTTTGCCACCCGCCGGTCGTCCCAGCTCTTTGGCTCTCTGGCCCGTGCCCTCTTCGATGACTCCCTGCAGGAGATGATTCACAAGGTAGGCGGTTTGTGGCGATATGACACTCTCGCGGACCACCTGCCGATCTTCTACCACCCGGCCTTTGCGGTCGAGGATCTTTTCGACCAGATAGGGTTCCACCCGATCGCCCTGATTGACGAACGGCGAATAGGCTGTCAGGAGTTCTTCGAGGGTTACTCCGGAAGCCCCCAGAGCGAGGGCGAGGGTTGGCGAGAGGGGTGATTTGATCCCCAGCAGCCGGGCATAGCTGACGGCGTAATTGACCCCGATCTGGCTGAGCAGCTTCACCGTGACGACGTTGCGCGAGTGAATCAGGGCTTTGCGCAGCAGGATCGGGCCCCAGAATTGACGGTCATAGTTGGCTGGTTTCCAGGGGCCTCTGAGGCTACGGTCGTCGAGCACGATAGGAGAATCGATCAGGATGGACGCCTCGGAGAAGCCCTTATCCAGGGCTGCGGCGTAGATGACCGGTTTGAATGCCGAGCCGGGCTGCCGGATGGCCTGGGTACAGCGGTTGAACTGACTCTTTTGGAAGTCCCTGCCACCCACCATGCAAAGGACCCGGCCGGTTTCCGGGACCATGGCCATGATCGCGCCTTCCATCCCGGGATCCTGCTCCAGCACCGTCAGCCAGCTCTTATCGTCCTGGAGCTTGTCCAGCCGCACCCGGATGATATCGCCGACGCGAAACATTCGCGCGGCGCGCTTGTCGGAAACCTGGGTCCATTGCCATCCTGAGGGCGGCAGTCGGCCGGTACCGTTTCCAAACTGGAGCTGGCAGACTCTGGTCCTCTCATCGTAAGCGGTTACCAGCGCTGCCGCTACGGTTCCCTGCGTCAGTTCACCGTTGCGGTCGGCCAGGATTTTCAGGGTATGTGGCCAGTCTTCCCGAGGCACGTTGAGGTGAATCCCACGATAGCGGCTGTGGCGCTTGTCGAGTTCTCGCAGGCCGCTGTCCAGGGCCTTTTGGGCTATTTCCTGAGCGCGGACGTCCATGGTGGTGTAGATTGAAAAACCTTCCTTGTAGAGACCATCCCGACCATAGCGGGCTTCCACCTGCCGCCGGACTTCTTCGGTGAAGGAGTTGAGCGCCTTCAAGGTCCAGTGCTTGGGCTTGGTAAAATGGAGCGGCTCGGCGAGTGCCCTTTTGGCTTCATCCGAGGTGATGAAGCCGACCTCTGCCATACGCTTCAGGACATATTCCTGGCGGTCTTTGGCGACGGAGAAGTTCTGGGTGGGGGAAAAGCGGCTGGGCGCCTTGGGCAGACCGGCCAGCATGGCGCCCTGGGCCAGGGTCAGTTCGGTGGTGTGCTTGTCAAAATAGGTGCGCGCGGCCGCCTCGACCCCGTAAGCGCCGGCCCCGAAGTAAATCTGGTTGAGATAGAGATACAGAATCTCGTTCTTGCTCAGTGCGTGGTCGATGCGATAAGCGAGGACGGCTTCCTTCAGTTTGCGGACGTAGGTCTTTTCCGGGGTGAGGAGGAGCGACTTGACCACCTGCTGGGTGATGGTACTTCCACCCTGGACAATCTCCCCCGCCTCGAGGTTCTTCAGCGTTGCCCGAATGATCCCCGGCAGATCGACCCCGCCGTGTTCATAGAAACGCACATCTTCGGAAGCCAGAAAAGCTTTCACCACGTGCGGCGGAATCTCCTGCAAGGGCACCAGGTAGCGTCGTTCCGTATAGAATTCGCCAATCAGAGACCCA
>Ga0255347_1001519_pt1 | contig 36725 bp, 28 predicted proteins | sample wastewater_treat_2_FD_192479 | JGI IMG/M metagenome (GOLD analysis project Ga0255347, IMG submission 192479) | Wastewater microbial communities from Lulu Island WWTP, Vancouver, Canada - plant24 | ecosystem: Engineered > WWTP > Wastewater > Unclassified | place: Canada: Vancouver, British... | reverse complement strand
ATCTTAATCATTTCCCTTTACCTCCATATCTAAGTACTTCTTCCTCAGCTCAACCCATTCATTCATGAGTGTTACTGTCTGTTCATGGATTGGAGAAGATGTATGTCGAATATGACTTATGATTCCGCTCTTGCCAAGTGATTCAATAAGCTCAATGTCGTCGACTAATCTAAGAAGATCCCCTGCAAGGTCTGTATCACTCTTGTATAACTCAGGGAACTTTCTTTCGTCTACGATTCTCTTAAGACTTCCAGCTACCTCACAGAAATACTTATAAGAAGTGCCATAACGCTTATTATGAAGCTCTATCATAGCCTTCTTCTCTTCTGCTACTTCTGAAGTGGTAGTCGTATCATCTTCCATGTTAAGAGCATTAAGAAACTTGTAGTATGATTCTACAATCTGCTTAGCCTGTTCATTACCAGAACGGGAGTATGATATCATATTCTCCTTACCGCACTGATCGAACAGTGATACAATGCTAGCAAGTTCATTAACCTGCATTAAGTCTTTGGGAATGTCGTCAGCCTGTCTCTGGTTAATCATTATCCTTATATGATCCATTTCGGTATCATATGAGGTTGCTTTTGTGCCATACTTCGCTTCCAGATACTTAAGTATCTGATCTTTAATTTTGTTCATAAGAACTCTCCTTTCTAAAAAGAAACCGTGGTTGTTAGCCACGGTTTCATGATTGTGTTATTCGCTTACTTGATATTGCCGACGTCGATAGCTTCGATACAGATATCAACGTTACCATTGAATGATTCTGCTATTGCCCTGATTGCAAAATTATCAACATTGCTAGCATTGATCATCACGTAGGGACGGTTAGTGTGTATAGGTTCTAAAGCGAAAGGTTTGAAAGCGTTGTCGAAAGCTTTAACCCTTTCCATCATAGCTGTCTTAGCCTTCTCATACTTCTTACACTGGTTGTCTGATGCAACCTTGTCGTCATTTACGTTAGGAAGATTTACTACTCCCTTCTGGTAGAGATACTTCTGAAGCGGAGCAAGATCAACTCCTTCTTCCACTCCATTTACAGCCACCTCGTGCAGCGTGCTGTAAACAGCATCGTCCACGAGCTTATATATAGGCTCATCAAGTTCGTTTACTGAAGCATCGAATGGACTGTTAATGTATATGTAGTTAAGAGTAGTCCTTAAAGCCTCAATCAAACTTCCGAACGACTTAGCAGATTCAAACTTGCCAGAGTCTGCTGCTATGGTGACCGTATTATGGATTGTAGTGTAGTTGCAGAATAATGAATTGTTTTTGAAATCTCCGCTTCTGAATATCTCACATATAGCTTCTCCGATCTCTTTCACATTCTCTCCCCAGTTCTTAGGCCATGTGAAATGGAAGTTCAGTTTGTTAGTGTCATTGGGGAGCGTTTTCGCTATCATTTCGAAGCATTTTACTACTTCAAGCTTTCTCACCTTAAGCGCACGGGCTATTCTGGTGAACTCTATTTCTGATGGGAGTCTCTCCTCTGTTACGAGAGACATAACATCATACTTTGACTTTAATGGTTCATTGTTGAGCCTCTTCCAAAGCTCAGTTTCATTACATGAAGCTGCCATACAGAGACTCTCTATAAAGAGTCTTGGTGTGATAGAGACAATGCCTCCATCACAATCTGTTGCAACATAATCGATATTGTCGTTGATGTTAGTGTTCTTATTCATCTTAATACATCCTTTCATTATTCAGACTCTACATTAGAGTCATTCTTAGCTTTAACACATTCGATTGAACCATCTTCTTTAACAGACAAACTACATTTGGTAAAAGTAACACCTATGTTGTAGTCCTTACCGTCTGTTGAAAGTTTGAAACCCGTATCTACAATATTCAGTATCATTGACGCGATAGCAAAGTCTATCACATCTGGTGATTCCAATACAGATATTACGTTGTTTCTGAGCGACTCGTAAGCCTTTGCTCCTGTTTCATCATACATAAAACAACTCCATGTACCGTTGGTCGTGTTGTCTATGTGACTTATACAAAGAGGTGTAATGCACTTCCATATAGGAAGGTCTCTCTTTGTATTCTTAGTCGCTTTTGCCGTATAGAACTCTATACGGACCATATCAGTTACCAGGATATCGCCAAATAGGTCTCCATCCTTAAACTGTTTAATCCTTTCCGCTCTGTTTGGCAGAGGGATAAAGGATATCCTCATTCTGTACTTACCCTTATAAAGTAAATTGCCACTACTTATTGTAGTAAGTGCTTTATACTGATATGGGTTCCAGATAAGGTTCTTTATTGCTTGGGTTCTCGTCCAGTTTATGGACGAAAGCAATGACTGAGTGTCCTTTGGAATCATACTTGGTTCCAAAGAATCCGACAGTCTATTCCTTTGATTCTGTATCTCTTCGGTAAGTTCCCAAACTTCCTTAGAGAACTCTTGTCTGACGAGGTTATCTTCATCATAGAAGATAAGATCACCAAGTAAGTTCATGAGCATATATACTCCTCCTTTCGTTAAGATTTATATACATCAGCCAAGGAGTGGTTGTTGTATATACATCTTAATAGTATGTAACCAATCTATATTTTATCGAAACAATCTGCAAACCATACAGTAATCACTATTGTGCCGAAGGAGGTGCTATTATGGACGATAAGAACAACTACGGAGTAATCAATGAGCAGGGCTATGTAGGTGCTCAGCTTGGTTTCACCCCGCTCAACGAACAGGACTCTAAGGCTACTGAAGCCGATAAAGAGTCCGAGAAGAAGGACAACGAATAATAATCCTAAAGGAGGATCGACCCCATGCTTAGATCATTCACATTCGGTTGTGGTCAGGGCGCTACAAAGGCAATGATTACAGCCATCGACAATGGTGTACTTGATAAGAACAGATGTGTCGTAGTTAACTCTACGATCAAAGATGTCCCTTCAGAGTACAGACCTACTGCTATCATCATCTCAGACGATCCTGACGCAGGTTGCGGTAAAGTAAGAGACGCAGCGCGTGCGTTGATGAACGACTTTATCAAGGTTAACCCAAACTATCTCGAGGAACTCATCCCCGAAGATACAGACTATGTAAACATCATCACTACTTCAGAGGGTGCTTCTGGTAGCGGTTCTTCTGTAGTTCTTGCTCAGTACATCAGTAACTCTATGCAGCTTCCTGTTATCATTACACTGATCACAGGCTTCGAGTCTGATGTAAGAGGTCTTCAGAACACTATCAACTACTTCAGAGACCTTAAGGGCGCTAACTGCGGAATCATCACTGTATCAAACAGACGTTTCCTCAATGAAGCTAACGGCAATATCTTCGTTGCAGAGAAGCTTGCTAATGAGGATATCTCTAAGACACTCTCTATCATCGGAGCTCAGGGTCTTATAGACTGTGAACAGAACATCGATGATACAGATCACTATAAGATTATCACCAATCCTGGTGTAGTCTTCGCTGGTGAAGTTGAAGTATCAGACCGTATCAAGAATGCTGACCAGTTCAACAAGCTTGTAGGTGACATGATCGACAATACTACTTCACTCGACTTCGAGCCTTCTGCTACTAAGGTAGGTATCTACATGAACATACCTGAGGGTACTATAGAGGTTCTCGATACTGAATTCAGTGTAATCAAGAAGAAGCTCTGCTGGAATGGCTTCCAGGAGTTCTTCATCCACAGACAGTACAATCCTAAGCAGAAGAGCTTCATCAGAGTCATTGCTTCAGGTATCAACATGCCTAAGGCTGAACTGATGAATATGTACGACAAGTTCGAGAAGTCTACTAATCAGATGAATGCTGCAGAGGATGACTTCTTTGATACTCTTGGTAAGCTTGAGACTAATGCTCAGCTGGAGAAGAAGGTTGAAAGGGATGATTCATTTCTTGACTCCTTCGCAACAGCTTCTAGCGATGAAGCTAGCGCAGTCTTATCTCGTAACAAGAGGAAGTCGGGTGTCAGACTCGGAACGTCGAAGCACTCAGCGTCTGAGAAGGTTCAGGACACAACTAACAAGGTGGCAGATGAAGAAGTAAAGACTAATCCTCTTACTTCTGACGGAAAGACACGTTCAAACCCTAAGCACTCTATGGGTACTAGCAAGCACCTTACAGAGTTCACTGAAGAGGGAATCAAGTAAAAAGAATGCGAGGGTGGTTAACTCCACCCTCTAATTCTACCCGTTGTAAGATTTTATAGTTCTCAAAACTATTCAATACAGGAACACCTAAGAGTGTTCATAATCGATCCAATCAAGGAGGAATAGTTATGTTACTAACAGAAATGTTCAGGAATGCAGTTAAGGATTCCAAGGACTATGGCATGAAAACTGAGGCAGTGTTTGACGTTCAGTACAGCACTGGCTTCCCAAACGTTGACTACCTCAATGGTCAGATCATCAGAGTGACTGACAATAATAGAGGTATAGAGTTCGAGTACGATAGCGTAGGCATTGTAGACGGCTCAATCAATATGGTAATCGGTCGTTCAGGATGTGGTAAGTCCACATTCATCAAACAGGCCGCAGGTAATATAATCAGAGGCTTCGATAAGGGAGCTATCTTCGAGGATAGTATCGAGGGTGGTATCACACGTCGTCGTGATGAGATCCTTACAGGCATGACACCTGATGAGCTTAACACAAAGATGATCGTTCGTAATGCAGGTATCAGCACTGAGACTTTCTATAAGTCTATCAAGATCATCTACGATAAGAAGACAGAGCATGCAGATGAATTTACCTATGATACTGGCAAGTTTGACAGTAGAGGTAACCGTATATACAAGATGCAGCCAACTGTATACATTCTGGACTCACTGGCTATGCTGATGCCTGAAAAGATGACTCAGGAAGAAGAGCTTAGTGGTCAGATGTCTACTACAGCGGCGGCTAAAATGATAGCTACTACAATGAGAAGAATAGTACCTCTCTGTAAGGCAGCTAATATCATCGTCTTCATCGTTAACCATATCACCCAGAAGATTGAAATCAATGCATTCAGTCATTCTAAGGGTCAGAATATCTATCTTAAGCAGGATGAGACTTGTCCTGGCGGTGTAACTCCGTTCTATATCGCAAACAATATCTTCAGACTTGATGATAACACCAAGCTTACTGAAGATAAGGGTCTTGGTATCTCTGGTAATCATGTACTGATCACTATGGTTAAGTCTCGTACTAACCGTGCAGGTGCAAGTACAGATATGATCTTCAATCAGGACATCGGCTTTGATGTAATCCTCACACTCTACAATATGCTCAACGACAACGGCTTCATCAAGGGTGCGGGTGCTTACCTTTACATCGACGGCTATCAGGACGTTAAGTTCGCTCAGAAGAACTTCAAGAAGAAACTCTTTGAGAACGAGGAGTTCAAGAATGTCTTCCTTGACACTTGCACTAAGGTTCTCCACAATATGCTCCATAGAATGGAAACTGCTACTGACGAGGAGTTCATTAAGGCTACTGGCATTACTCAGGAACTCTACATGAAACTCAATAGCAGAGAAGAAGATATCGTAGCATAAACTAGAGAGTTGTTATATACTATGGATTAGAGAGAGTCCACACTCTCTCTAATCTGTATCTTCAAAGGAGGATCACACCATGAAAATGGAACAGAACCCAAAATTTGACCAGGCATTTGCAGAGGTACATGCCACATTCAGGCAGGATCAGATAGATCTCATGCTTGGTCGTTCAGGACTCCAGCCATGCGAGTCACTGAATTCATCGTCAAGAAAAATAATGCACTCCAACCAGAAGAAGCAAGCTAAGACTCCTAAAAAGCCAGAAGTTCCTCTTGTTGGCACTGGAAGTGAGAATAGATATGGACACATGTCTTCTGCATTTATAAGATCAGAAGACTCACAAGAAGTAATAGCTAAGATAAGTAGATACTCTATGTATCCAGATCACGAGTACTATCTTATCATCAGAAACGAACGTAACGAGCTCAATATGGTTACTCGTACTGTTTGTCAGCACAACACAGAAACATTCGGTTTCCTTTGGAACAATGACTATCTTGATTCTCTCAATGAAGGAGATGTCATTCCTAAGGGAAAAGTATATAAGAAGAGCACCAGCTTTGATGAGTTCGACAACTATAAGGCTGGTGTCAATGCACTTGCTACTTATGCAAGCCTTCCTCAGACTACTGAAGACCCTGTAATCATAAGAGAGGGTTTTCGTAAGAAACTTAGTTCTCCAGAGTTAAAACTGATAACAGTCAAGTTGAATGATAACGATGTGCTTCTTAACTTGTATGGAGACGATACTGTCTATAAGGCCTTCCCTGATCTTGGAGAGGAGACAAAGAATGGTATACTCTGCTCCATAAGAAAGGCCAACTCAGACAACTCAGCATTCACCTTATCTAGAGACTCCCTCAGAAACATAACTATCTCCGATGAGACAGTTGTACCTAAGGAGGGTAAAGTCGTAGATATTAAAGTCTTTTCCAATAAGCAGATAGCTCCAGGATGTGAAGATGGAGAACTCTACAACGTCTTCGAGGGTCAGCTTAAAGCCTACAACGATGAAGAGAATCGTTTCGCTAGACAGTTTGTCGAAGCAATGGCTAACTACATCGACAATAAGGACTATAAAGTCTCTTATGAATTGGAAGAGATGTACTATACCTGTGAAGGTAGACTTGAAGGTAAGCAGTTCATTGAAGATGGTAAGATCTCTAGTAACATGGTAATACAGTTCCTTGTATACTGTGATCATACTATATCTATAGGTGATAAACTTGCCAATCGTAATGGTGGTAAGGGTGTTATTGCAGACACATGGCCTGATGAAAGAATGCCTAAACTGCCAGATGGTACTCCTGTCGACATCATATGGGATGAGAGTACTTGTGTAAACAGACTCAACATTGCTCAGCTTTCAGAGCTGTCTCTCAATCGTATCGGTAGAGGAATACTCGACTTCATTGATACGAATTGTCTCAATGCTGCTGAGATCTTTGACCTACTTGAAAAGTACTATAGATTCTTATCACCAGAATTTGCAGATTTCCTTGTAGATTGTATAAATAAGTTCGAGAGTGATAGAGAAGCAATCATATTCATTGATTCTTTACTACATCCTGATGACGGGCCTAGAGGAATCTATACTTCTATTCTTCCTATCAGTGAGTGTGTAGACTTCGATAAGATAAGAGAGATCTATAAAGAGTTCCCATACATTAAGCAGGAACATCTCCTTGTTTCTATCCCCAATTCAGATGGAACTTATCGCTCTGTATGGTCTAGTAAGCCATCTACAGTAGGCGAACAGTTCATATATATCCTCAAGCAGGAAGCTGAGGAGAAGCACTCTGCTACTTCTGCATCTTCGACTAATATCAAGGATGAGAATAGTAAGAGTAAAGAATCTAAGGAGTATAGATGTGCTATCACTAAGACTCCAGTTAAGTGGGGTGAGATGGAGACAATGATCTTCCTCCACTGTAGTTCAGAGACAGTAGTAATCAACGCTATGCTGATGTCTCTGTCACCTAGAGCACGAAGAAGTGTTATGGATATGCTTCTCGGAGATCCGTATCATGTAGATATTCATATCGACATGGATGCACGTAACAGATCTGCAGAGAAGGTTCAGGCTATCATGAAGGGTATGGGACTTAGACTCAAGTTCAAGAAGATACCTATCGTTACTAAGCCTGTATTCGAAATGGCAGATCAGAAGATGCTCTTCGAGATTATGCCTCAGAAGATGCTCTTCGAACAGGTACCGCAGAAAATGCTTTTTGAACAGATGCCGCAGAAGATGCTCTTCGAACCAATGAAACAGGAGTTACTCTTCAAACCACTTTGGGAGTAAAGTCTATAATAGTCATATAATATAGAAGGGTATGATGGTGAAAACCATCATACCTAACTTATGGAAAGGAGACAATCAATGATGGAACCTACTACAGATGGATTAGTACTTATAGGAATCTTCGGATTCGCAATCGCTATCTTTATCACAGCAGCGATATGCTTCGTGAAGATTACTATAAGCCCGAAAGACGATGAAGAAGAAGATGAATGGGATGATGAAGATGAAGATCTCAATCCTCTTCAGATATCGGAAAGGAGTGAAAAGTAATGTATAAGCAGATCATTCAGCATCTTCTTCAGGGAGATGCTTCCGATCTCACACCTGAGACAATCAGGAACATCAACGCTCATGTTGTAAGGTTTTTAGGTCTTAAGTATCTTGAACCACATGAAGTTGAAATCGTAGGAGATATACTGCACATCAGTAATATCATCTACAACAATACAGACAGGTCTATCCTTGTACTGGAAGATGGAGTGTATGATAACCTTCTTCAGATGTATAAAGGATACAATCCTAACTATCAGGTTGGTGCAGAGCCAGTGCACTTCGAGCCTCATGGAGAGACTATCAACAACGTCATTCCTCAGAGACCAGTACCGCTCTTCCAAATGGTAGACTACAATCAGGACATGCTCTTCAGAAACGATATCTATTCCAACAATACATATCGAAGAGCATACTTTGGCGGAGATGGAGTTAAAGCTTCTAAACGTATCCGCAACACATCCCACAATTATCCTCAGCTTGTAGGAACTCTTGATAAGGCTAAGTTTACACTCAATCAGGAGGCAGTAGAAAGACAAGCTTGGGATAATCCTAACGTGGTTATATTCGAGAGAGACTTCCTAGCTAAGCATATACAGGAGGGTATAGTCGATCCTAACGACATAACTCTTGTGTGTGAGCTTAAGTATGATGGAATCTCTGTAGAGGCAGATGTGACTGATGAAGTAATATCTGCCAGAACCAGAGGAGACACTGGATTGGATAAGGCTACAGACCTTACATCTATATTCCAGGGCTATCCATTTATGGAAGCAAAAGAGTATGCCAAGAAAGTCGGTCCTATAGAGCAGTTCGGTATGAAGTTTGAAGCGATAGTGGATAACTTTGCTCTTCAGGAACTCGACAGAAAGTATAACATAAGATATGCGAGCCCTCGTAATGCAGTAATCGGCCTTACTAGTAGAGTCGATGCTCGTGAGTATGCTCACTATATCACACTCGTTCCTCTTCAGACAAGTCTTAGCACCGATGATGGTGTAACAAAGGCTGATAGTACTATGAATCTTGGTAAGATGAATAGGATAGAAGAGATAGAGTTCATGAACAAGTTCTACGCAAACGGTATATATATGAGTTATGCGGTTATACGTGGAAACTATCAATCCGTTTTGTATCAAGTATATAAGTTCGTACAGGAAGCAGCAGAGATGAGAAACGATATACCGTTCAAGTATGACGGTGTAGTAGTCTCTTATGTCGATCCTGTAATAAGAGCTCAGCTTGGTAGAAAGAACTCAGTAAACCAGTTCTCTATAGCGATCAAATTCAATACTATGAAAAAGCTTACTCAATTCATTGGGTATGACTATACTGTTGGTAAAGAAGGAACAATCACTCCGATGATCAACTACAATCCAGTAGAGTTCTTCGGAGGAATCAATACTAAGTCTTCTGGTCATTCATGGAAGCGTTTCTATGAGCTTGGTCTTCGTAAGGGTGATATCTTACAAGCAGAGTTCAGAAACGATGTCATGGTATACATCGAGAAGGCTAATGTCGTAGAGAATCAATATAATCCAATGCCAATGGAAGAGTTCCCAAAGAACTGTCCATGCTGTGGTACACCATTAGAGTTCTCTGACAAGAACGCTAGATGTGTGAATCTTGCATGCCCTGGAAGAGCTTTAGCCAGGATGACAGATATGATAGCCAAACTTGGTTTCAAAGGATTCGCTGAAGAGTCTGTTAAGGCTCTTAAGCTTAGAGGATTCAATGACCTTGTAAATGGTATGACGAAAGAAAGAGTAATCAAAGCACTTGGAGCTGCTGACGGTCAGAAGTTCATGGAACAATTATCTACGTTCCTGAACGACAATAAGTTCGACTATATGGTGCTTGGAAGTCTCGGTTTCAGCAACATAGCGTCAACGAAATGGAAGGCTATACTTCGGAAGGTCACATTGGATGATCTGATATGCCTTGACAATATGACGCTGTCTGTTAAGATGCAATCATTGCCTAATAAGATAGGAGATAAGACAATACAGACTGTCCTTGAGGAGAGAGCACTTTTCATGGAAGATCTCGTAGCTATTAGGAATCTCCCTAATCTTATAATAGGTGGAGATATGAACAACACAAATCGTAAAGTGATCAGATTCACTGGTTGTAGAGATGTCGATATGATGATGGCTCTCAACAAGGCTGGTCATGACTGCTCGGAAGGTTCGGTTACTAAGAATACCGACATTCTGCTGGTTCCTTTTATGAGTTATACTAGTAGCAAGGTGGCTACAGCAGTTAAGTATAACGCTAAAGGAGCATTCATCCGTATCATCCCTATAGAAGAGTTCAGAAAGAACCCAAACGCGTTCCTTCAGTAAGAAAATATAGGGTATCAAACATGAATATAAGCATATACTATGCTTATGTACAGGATAACAAGTCCTGTTATATTATATTATATCAATTCAAGGAGGGTTTTCACTATGAAAACATTTGAACTCAGAGAAACAAACATGCCCCAGCTTTTCAGAAGCGCACTCATCAGCGAGCTTACAGGAAGCGGAGCAAACGGCAACGCTGTACATTTCGTAATCAGCGACACAACTAACGAAAAGGATCAGCGCAATGACAGTGTATATCCTTTCACAGCATTCATCGGCGCATGCGCACGCATCATGAGCGCTGACGCAATGAAGAGTAAAGATCATAAGACAGCTCTCGTCTTCTCAGATCCTAAGGGTGCAGGTTCAATGCTTATGGCTTGCGTTTCTGAATGGATCCCTGAGGGAGACGATGGAAACTACAATTTCTACTTCACTTTCGATCCCGAGGATATCAAGGGTATCCCTGAGGATGCAGTGAAGCCATTCTACGACATACAGGCTATTATGCCTTGGGGTCCCACACTCAGAGGCGTACTCAGCAATGTACACTGCAGAAGAATCGATGACGTCGAGATTCTCAACGGCATCACTATTCTCGTCGTTAAGACTATCTGCAACTGGCTTGATGCAAATGCATCAGAGAATGAAGCTATTGCTGTAGAGTTCAAGGACAGCACAGTCTATGATGCAGAACTCACAGCAGAAGGTAAAGCTCCTACACCTATTGACTTCGAGACATATAAGTCTCACTGGGTTACTTATGCGACAGCTACAGTCTCAGTAGAGCGTGGCCTTAAGAAGAAGAAGACCATGACTTTCGGCGAAGAGATGAAGGCTATCGCTAAGGGTAACGCAGATCTTACATGATAAGTTACTAGGCAGAATCAAGGTAATCGGGGAGTTCTCTCCCCGATTATTTTTAAGAGGAGGAGAGTAGATAAGATGTTAACGAAGACACCAATCAACCAGGCTTACATCAACGGTGTTAGAGTCGATGTTGTAAGTCCAACAGAATACATGAACAACTCAGAGTTGTATGACCCTAAGACTACATGTATCATGATGGAGGATGTAGATTACATCCTTCCAGTTCGTACTACTAATGTAGATCTTAGTGTTCCTGGCTTCTATATGACGCCAGGAGTCTATGGTCCTGGAGCTAGTCCGTTCATTCCTATAGTGCCACCAACTCAGAATGAAATGGGAATATACTCCAAATCAAACATCGTAGACTTCTCCAATGTGACGACAATGGCAGAGTATCTTGCAGCTAACGCAGAGTTAGTTGAGCAAGAGAGAAAAGCGTTTCTGTCGGATCAGCCAGATGATGTAGTAAGACTCACTATCGATGAGGTATCAGATACACCTCTGATGATATTATGCAAAAGCATCATCAATAGCAAGTTTGTTACCTCGAAGTTCCTCGAGAACAGAATGGGTAACAACTACAACAACAACATGCGTCTGCTTAAGAACAAGAATGATATCTCATACAACAAAGCAGTTGAGATACTCAACTGTATTGATGTAAAGATAACAGCTACAGCAGACAATGCGATCAGTTCTGCGGTCTATCCGATGCAGTCCCCGATAACCTATGATCTCAACTCAGGTATAAACGGGGGGTGCTTCTAATGAGACCAATAGTGATAAATGGTGAGACCTATCAGATGTATCCTAACCAGCGATCTTTCATTGCTGTGTATAATGAAACTCATAGAGCTCGCTTCAATGAGGACTTATTCAAAAGAGATGTCAGTGACATCATAGAATGCCTCAAGAATATCATACTCTCAGCTCAGAGAGATCAGTTCTTTAAGATAGAAGTTACTGGCTTCAAAGAGATAACCTCTTATGCTGAAGTACAGGAACGTCTTAGAGAACTTGAGTCTAACTCTAACAACAAGAGAAAGAGATTCAATGAGTATGACTATATCAATCTCAAGCCATCAAGTGTTATGCTTCTTGAAGTCTTCTATCATCTTGAGACTGAAGAAGAGAAGTGTGATACTTCGGTTATCATTCAGGTACCGATAGTCGTTGATAAGTACTACTTCAGAATTAACGGCTGTAAGTACTCTGCGATGTATCAGATCGTTGATGCATCGACCTACAACAATACTAGCATGGGATCTGCAAAGGTCCCTGCTGTATTCATGAAGTCAGCATTCTCAAGAACTGTTGTACATCGTATGGAGAAGAAACTTACCACTATCAATAAGGAAACCATACCTTGTATGCAGTTCGTATGCGACATCTTCGCTAACAAGATATCTGCCGAGAAGTTTATACTCTGTAAGTTTGGTCTTAACAGAGGTATAGAATTCCTCAATCTACACGATATTGGTTATACGAAGATAGAAGGTCCAGAAGTGCTTGATGAAAAGTACTATTACTTCCCTACAGAGATTACAGGAGTCTATGTATATTGTCCAAAGTATCTCTATGATAACAACTACATGTATCAGAGCATGTGTTATTGTCTCGTGAAGAGTGCTACTCAGGGCTATTCATGGGCTGATCTCTATACGGAAGACTATTGGCTGGAGGCTCAGGGGGCTGAGCTGAAGACTAGAACAAAGTTCAAAGGTTTATCATTCAGAGAATCGTTCGAAGTTTCTATCGATAACAATACTTATGATCACCTTAGAGTGACAGATGAGTATAAGAAGAGAGATGCTTATACGGTTCTCAGATGGATCCTTCAGAACCATGCAGCATTGTTACTCAAGGACAACACAAACATTGCTGCTAAGCGAATAAGGTTTGGTGAGTATATCGCTGTTCACTATGCTAGAAAGCTTGCTAACAATATCAAGCGTGTAGCTAATGCGGCTAACAAGGTATCGATGAAGAAGCTCAAGCAGATCATCGGTATCAAACACCACTATCTTATAGATCAGCTTAAGAGTAGTTGTACTCTCGTCACCTACAACAACATGGTTAATGATGACGATGCTATAGTACCACTCTCTTATTCATTCAAGGGCATCTCAGGTATTGGAGAGAACAAGACATCTGCAGTACAGACCAAGTATAAACTTGTTAACCCAAGTCATCTTGGTCGTCTGGATATGACTGACTCTTCTAACAGTGATCCTGGAATGTCTGGTACACTTGTACCTTATGCAAAGCTCTATGAGGGCGGATATCTCAGTGACTTCCATGAACCTTGTAAGGGCCGTGATGAACTGGATAAGCTCTATGAAGAGTATAAGCAGATGAATAGTATTGTTGAAGTTGAGTTTGCTAAGAGTGCAATGCTTGGAAGAACCAACTCAGATACTATGATGGAATTAACCTCATATAAAGAGCTCATGGAGTCTATCTCTAATGCAGCTCTGAAACTCAATGATCCTGTAGCGGATGTCGTCAACGAACTTCCATTAGTCGAAGACGGCTCTATAACTATAGGTACAATCGAAGCAGCTTAAAGAAGGAGGTGAAGGGGAAGTGGATATCTATACACGCTACTTCCTCTTCTCTCAGTCTCATTATGATAAGATCAAGGAGATTGAGAGAAAAGCAGGAAACCGAAACTATAAGCCTGGTACTGTATTAGTGGGAGGATACTATAAAGCTTTCACTGCTATGGAGACCAGACCAGAGAAGTATACTCAAGTATACGGTGATGCCAGAACTGTACTGGTAGGAGACATCCGTAAGGTTAAGTATACTAACCCCGTAAAGGAGTGATTACTATGAAGACAGAACCTTTATTCAAAGTAATCAATATCGGTGAGTGTCCGTGCTGCGGTAAGGACGGTAAGTTAACCGTTAAGTTCCGCAATACTGAGTACGTGACACTCAATAAGAATGGAAGAGTGCAGAAATGGACTGATGTACAGAACCATATCGGCACTGCTTTCTGTGGTACATGCATGCAGCGATTTGGTGCAATCAATCTTAGTGATCTCATTGGCATTCCTGGAGTGGTGCGTGTAGTACCATTAGAGTATGTCAAGGAGGTTGCATTAGATTACCTCAAAGTCTATGCTAAGGATGAGTTCGAAGCTGCTGGAGAGAATCCATTAGTAACTAAGAGCATGACTGAAGCAGAGGATGCTGAGGAAGCCAGACAGCATATGGCAGAAGTATCATACTTCTAATATAAGGAGGACTAGCCACCATGGATGTAAACAAAACAAACTTTGAACCCGAAAACGAAGTAAGACGTAAAGGAGGATTCAGGGATGAATCCTCCCATCTATACGTCGTAAACATCGGTAAGTACTTATTCCTCTTCCCAGAAGAGGAGTTTGACAAGCTTGGAAGTATAGATAGAAAGACTATATGGGATACCATAGACTTTGTAATAGCCAATGGTATAACAAATGACAATAAGAAAGACGACGAAGACGAGCTTGTATTTGACATGTATGAGCTCATAGCGTTATCACATAGCATCGCTCTTCCACCAATAACCCTTAAAGTTGATTTTAGCATCGATAGAGATATAAACGAAACAGAGTTCAACACTTTGTATAACGACATTCCATATCATGTGATCGCTCAAGTAATGGAAAAATGTGGCGAGTATCGTTTATACATCGATAAGGCTATATGGGAAAGACTCAATGAAGATCAGACAGACAAGATCTACGACAAATTTGGTTACATAAGCTACAGCGGTTGCGATAAGCGTGACTGGTTTATCGACACCGAATGTGATCTTATAAACTTCTTCAACATCATCATCTTCGATGTAATGCCAAACCATAGAAGAAACTCTGTTGTTGAAGAGGTAGAACATAGAGGAGGATTCAAAGATCCTCAGACTGGTGAATACGTATTGAATCCATTCCCATATGTATTCGTTCTTCCAGTATGGTTCGAGGACTTGGAAGATAGTTGTAGAGACAATATCTACGATATATGCAATCAGATTGCTACTGATCCTAATCAGCCTAAGAGTAATAGTACTGGAAGTTTTACTTACAAATGGGATGATATCATGGCATGTATGGGCAAATACTCTTTCACTCAAAGAAAGCAATACGATGGTCCTGGAGCTATGGAACAGCTTATGGAGCGTCAGACAAAGGATCAGTTACCACCATTTAATACTGAAATCGCGGGAAATCGAATCACATTCGGTACACATTATACACCATTCAAAGGAGAGTTATCAGTAAGTGTAAAGAGATGTATATGGGATACGTTATCCCCTTCAGTACAGTCAGAAGTAACTATGGCTTTACAGCGTATAATCAAAGCACATAGTAATGATAATCCTTATACGGGTTGGGACTTAACAACTCTCGAATCAGTACATTACTTTATCGAAGCTGCTAAGCGTGATCCTGCTAATCTTTCTCAAAGAACTTTAGTGGATATGTATATAGACACAGATGCTCTTTCGAGAGAGGTATACGGTGTCAAAGTGTTCGACTTCATGATAGGTCATGTCGAATCATTTGAATTCATCGTTAGAAAAAGCAACTTCTTCGACAAGCCTTTAGATCATAATGTAGAAGAATCTATAAAGAAGGAAGCTATAAGAATAGCGCTTCTTTGTCCAGAAGAAAGAAAAGTATCATTCGAACTTCCAACAGATTGCTATGTATGGAAGTTAGAAGGAGATCATTTCGTACCGTATTATCCAGAACCTATTCCTATGATACCAGATCCAGATACAGAGATTAAGCACATTTGTGCTGGTATGATAGGCGGTTTCAATGGAACAACTTTCTATGTCACCGATAACGATGAGATAGTTAATGAGAATATGTACGAAGACGAAGTTAGAGGCGAAAGATGTAAGATCCTGAAGTTTACTGCTAAGCGTAACGGCATATACTTCTTCTCTATAGAAATGGCTGCATGGAATGCACTCGATGCAGTAGTGAAAGATATGCTTATTACCAAAGCGAGGATCGTATCTAAGATAGGTTGTAGTGCTCATATATGGCATTTCAATTCAGTTGGTGCTGTAGAAGAGTTCAGAAAGAACCCAAACGCGTTCCTTCAGTAAGAAAATATAGGGTATCAAAACATGAATATAAGCATATACTATTTATGTACAGGATAACAAGTCCTGTTATATTATATCAATTCAAGGAGGGTTTTCACTATGAAAACATTTGAACTCAGAGAAACAAACATGCCCCAGCTTTTCAGAAGCGCACTCATCAGCGAGCTTACAGGAAGCGGAGCAAACGGCAACCTTCCTAAGAAGGAAGCCAACAGCCCTGCTATGCCTACTCCAGAGCAGGCAAAAGTTATCATGGTTGCTATGCGTGAATGCCAGACAGATATCTCTCAGCATGCTGAAGATATGAGACGTGACAGAGCAAGAGCTAATGCTACAATGGCTAGAGCTATTCTCGCTCACGGTATTCTGACAGATGACTCAATGATTGACAGAAACTTCCTTCTCCCGAAGGACGTCGAGTATCCTTATGCTACAAGAATGCTTGATGGTGAGCTCGTTGTAGTTACTAACGGTAAGCCAGCATCAGATCAGGTTCTTAATACAATAAACTCTGTTCCTGTTACCAATCTTCAGGACTATGCAAACATTCTCGGAATTCTCAACCTGGTTAAAGAACAGTATGCTGATCATGGTCTTACAGTCGAAGAAGCAGCTTCTATAGTTACTAACTATATAGGTTGTCGTGACCAGGCTCTTCTGAACATGCTCCAGGATACTAACAGCCTCGAGAAGGTTATAGGAGAGAAAACTGTTAAGAAGATCAAGAGTACAGAGATAACTAGCCCTAGGCTAATTACATCGCCTACAATAAGAGCTAATTCAGCTCTCATACAATCAGATAATGAGGAAGATAACAATGGATGCTAAGATCTATAGAAGAAAGAAGTTAGACGACAATCTATTAGCAGAAATCTTTGTTGGTAGTCGTTGGCGTGGAGATGTACCAATGAACAAGTATGAGCTCTTAACTGAACTCAAAGATGTCGACAAACAAGAAGACTATAAAGAGAACTACAATGAGGTTCAAGGCCCACTTGATTGTCTCTTTTCCACAGTACCATTACAGGTCACCGATATAGTGGTACTCACAAACAGTACATGGGATGGTACATACTTCTGCAAAACATTCGGCTGGTTGGTGCTTGATGGAGATAAGTTCGACATCGAAAGCAAAGACTTTATAAGTAGCATCGCTAGAAGAGGAATACTCTAAACGACTATACATAGAGAAGAGTGGAATCTATCCACTCTTCTTTTTTGTCAAACATATATGTAATAGGAAGGAGGAATCGTATGGATAACTTCATAACGTCTGTCTCCGAACTATTTCTTGGCAATGGTATAATCATATCATTAGCATGTCTTACAGTAGGTATGTTTCTTAAAGGTACCTTCAAGAAGTTCCCTAACAAGTATATCCCTTTTAGTAATGTCGTAGTCGCCATTATTGCTGGATTCGCGATACCAGGAACTTATGACGATAAAGACCCAGTGTCGAAGGTGATTATACTGGCATTCCTGGGACTGTCCTCTGTTGGCCTTTATGAGTCTCTCTGTGTAATTGTGAAGAAACGGTTCGATATAGACATTGCCGAGATCTTATCTCACTATGGGTCTGCCAGTGACCCTAAGACTGGCGAAGATTCCAGCGACGTTCTCCTGGATGCTACCACATCAGAGGAGATCGATACCCCAATCGATCAATCCGAAGACGATGCGAAAACATGATCCTGGTGAATGAACATAAGTGGTGCCCGAGGGAGCGCTCCCTCGGGCGTCATTCTCGTCTTTTACAGTATGCGTAACTATCTGATGAAAGGAAGTGATAATATGTCAGAGCCACTTTTCAAGATAGCTGGACCTAAGTACTGTACGAATTGTGGTACTGATGGATTAGCGATCATAGTAGTAAGTACTCGTAAAGGTAAAGAAGCTCGGTGTATGCGGTGTAAGAACTGTGGTGCTGAGTTCGATATAGATTGGAAGAATCCTAAAGCTCCTAGACCTCTGTCAATGGGACTGTATGCCAATATATGTCTAAGAGGTTTGAATGCATATGTGTAACGTTACGCATAGTATAACATATCATTGACGGACGGATAGGATAGATAGTTTCAAGTCAGGGTTTTCTCTTCTAATCCCCTTAGAGTTACCACTCTGCGCTTACCGATACATGTTGCGGGTAAATCGTCCTGTTTGAGCAGCTTGTAACAGATGATTATCGATACTCCGTGATAAAGCATTCTTGAAGCTATCTGTCGTGTCCGCTCCGTCGGATAACAAACTATTCCAAAATAAACCCACTATAACTTCTAGCCTTTAGTAGACCTTGTCCTTACTCATGGTTTACAACATCTTAATACTCAGGGGTCCCGAAAGGGACTCCATTCCTTTTTTCTTTAGTGAACCCTTCATAATCAATCCAAACACGTACGTTAACAATACTATAATCTAGCGAGAAAGGACGTTGTGAACGTTATGCGTATAAACTACTTGGAACTGCATAATTATGCAGGTATATACAATGGCATGGAGCTCAACGAGCTTGTTATCGACTTCTCCAAATGCCAACACAAGATCTGTCTCATTAAGGGAGACAATGGTTCTGGTAAGAGTACAATCATGAAAGCACTCAATCCTCTTCCAGAGCCTTCATCAGCATTCATTCCAGGAATGACAGCATACAAGTGTATCATATATCTTGACGAGTACACTGGTGTTTTGTATAAGATAGAGTATGTTCATGAAGTGAACTCTAAGGGAGATAGAGCTACTCCTAAGGGTCACATCTATGAGATTACTCCAGCATCAGTGATTGATCTCAATCCTAGCGGTAATGTATCTTCTGCTAAGGAAATCATCTATGACAAGTTCAGTCTTGATCCTTGTTACTTATCTCTTACTCAGCTTAGTAGTACTAAGAGAGGTATGGCAGACATGAAGCCTGCTGAAAGAAAGAAGTTCGTCAATAGCATCCTTAACAATGTGGATGCTTATAATGACATGTATAAGGTTCTCAGCAAGAAGAGTATCATGTATAAGGGAGTCATCAAGAACATCGAGAGTCGTCTCAGTACTATAGGCGATGTAGGTAAGCTTGACCTCAGAATACAGAACCTCACATCAGCAGTTAAACAGGCTGATGAGCTTCTCAACGATGAGAAAGACCTTAAGTCTAAAGCAGAAGCAGTTATCCTTACTCTTGATCCCGACGGTACTAAGAACCAGAAGTATCTTGATACTATGTCGGAGATGACTAAGTGTGAGAGTGACATCGAAATGACCAAAAAGGTAATCGACCGTAAGTATAGAGGACAAGATGTATGTAGGATTGATCCTGCTCATCTTACTACTCAGATAGAACTTGCTAAGCAGAAGAAGAGTTCACTCAATACAGAGATTGGTACTCTTATGTCTAAGACTGAGATTGACACTATAGAGATTAACCAGAAGAGACAGAAGCTTAAGGACGTCAACAATGGTGAGTCTCTTGAGTATCTTAGAGAACTTAAGAAGAACTTCCAGGCTAGGTTCAGTGAGATAAGAGAAGAGCTTAGTAAGCTCAACATCAACACTCTAGAGATTCCATTCACTAAGGACGCACTTGTGCAGTGTATCAGTACTCTATGTGAAGTAAGAGACAGACTCTCATCATCAGAGTTTGCTGATATAGAGTTCCTTGTAGAGTGTGTATCAGAGTTCGGTCACGAAAGAGATGGAGAGTTATCTTCACTCTCTATCATGAAAGCCGCATCTAAAGCTATGGAGGAACATAAAGAAACTATCAATGCTGTTAAGCAGGATCTTAAGACTAAAGAGGCTCTTAAGAGTTCATTCGAAGGTCTTCTTGAGTTTAGACCTAATGGTTGTACATTTGATGACTGTCACTTCATCGCCAATGCTATACGAAAGAAGCGTGAGTATGATAGCTATCGTAGTGACGAAGACTACGAGTCTATCATCAGAAACGCTACTGCTGAGTATAATGGTGCTAAGCTTATGTATGAGAGGATGGAAAGGGTAGAGAATGGTTTCCGTGAACTTCAGATGCTTAAGGCTAAGGTGAACGGCATTTCATCTACTCTTAAGCTTATCACTCCTAAGGAGTTCATGCCTGCATACAACTTCATTGTCAACTTTAACTACACTTCAGATAGTAAGGTAGTAAAGACTATGGAGATCTTCAATCAGTATGTAGACTTCCTCTACAATCATCTCTATGTAGCTAACTCCTTCGAGGAGTATAAGGACATTCAAGACAACCTCTCAAAGATACAGAGTGACATCGATAGACTTGAGTCTAATGAACAGCTTATCAACATGCTTACTGAAGATATCAACAAACTTCAGAATGAGCTTGATATTACTCTTAAGAAGACTCAAGACAATAGATATGAGATAGCTCAACTCGATATGGCTATAACAGCCGATGAGAGAAAGCTTGAAGAAGTTCATGCTTATATAGAAGAGATGAATAAACTATCTCTACTCAATGATAAGGCCAAAGAGATTGCTGCCGAAGTTACGACTTTGGAGTCCTCTTTGTCTAAGTTACTTGAGGCTAAGAAGACTATATATGAGTGTGAAGGAAGCATCAATGAGATCGAAGAGAAGCTCATTCCAATGAAAAAAGAATTGGCTGATCTTGAGACGTCTAGAAGACTCTATGGCTCATACATAGACGATCTCAAGGCCAACAAAGAGATGCTTGATAAGATAGAAGTCATCAAGTACTATACTTCTCCTACTACTGGTATACAGTTGGTATTCGCTACACTGTATCTGAGTAAGATACTCGAGAAGGCTAACTGGATGCTTTCAGGTCTCTTCGGGGGAGCATTCAACATACTTCCATTCGTCATTACAGAAGATGAGTTCCGTATTCCTATAGCAGTACAGGGCGGACTTAATCATGATGATATAACTTCTATGTCATCTGCTCAGGTAGCATTGATAAGTATGATCATTAGCATCAGTATGCTCAGTCAGGTATCTACTAAGATGAATATCATAGTAGGTGATGAGATAGATGCTTCATTGGATACAGAGAACAGAAGACGCTTCTTCGACATTCTGTTGGGTCTGATGGATATGGTCAACGCTAGTCAGAGTGTACTTATCTCTCACAACAGTGAGTATACACAGAATGAGTGTGATATCATCTGGTTGAGAAACAAGGAGCACATCACAGAAGCAGGTAACGTAATCTGGAGCTTTGAATAAAAAATAAGGGAGTGGCGTAACAGCCACCCCCTATTTGTTGCCTATCAATATCCAGTTGGGATAATGACAGTGAACGAGAACATCAAAAAGTACAGTATGCAGCCTAGTACTGCAAGAATAGCGATCGTACCCATTACGATCACAAGCATCTCAAAATACGAGAGCTTCTTATGTAACTGCTGTAGTTTATATCTAGCAGCTGCGATTTCTTCTAGCCAATAGAGTATAGCTTCTACCATATCACATAAGAAATGGTAGATAACCGATATGGTGATATATGCACCCCACCATATCACACCCAGAACAATATAGCCTACAAAGGCTATTGCTTTTATTAGGGCCCTTGCTTCTCTGTTTTTTACGTAGTTGTTTATAGTCTTCATATGAAGACCTCCTTTCAAATGTTCTACCTCAATAGTATGTATTTAAAACTATTCACCTTTACGAAGCGCCTTGATTGAGCTGTTGAACATTTTAGTAATCTAAATTGGAAAGGAGAGTTCATATGAGTATTCATATACATGAGCTTAAGCCCTATAAGCTGTATAGCTCTAACAACAAGCTATACTTACCGTTGAATGAAGATTCTAACAAGAAGGGTAGTGCTGTTATCCTTCTCACCCCTAACCTCGAATCTTCTATAGGAATAATCAACTCTAAGACGTTTATTAACAGAGCATGGTTTCAGTCCTACTATCTTGAGAAGAGTATCAATACTATCCTTACTCAAGAGAACTACATACAGAGCTTTGTAGATTCTACCGATAGATTCCTCGACTATATCTTCGTAGAGGCTAAGCTCCCCTCTGACAAGAGAAACAAGCTTAACGATAAACAGTTCGGCATTCCTAGTAAGAGGAAGTATCCTCTGAATGATGAAGCCCATGTTCGTGCTGCAGTGAGGATGTTCAATCATGTACATCCCGAAGACGAGAAGACCCTTGCTCGTAATATCGTAAAGGCTATCAAGAAGTATAATATCACCGATCTTGAAGTAGGAGAAAACAATCGCTTCCATAAGTACTATCATCCTATCAAGGAGATGACCTTTGACGATTACGATATCTACTTCTTCAAAGATACTGCTACTATCACTAAGGAGTTCAAGGAGTGCGATACACTCTACTCTAAGGAGTATGGTAGAGGTATGACCCTCAAGGGAAGTGTAAACGACATTAAGATCCTCGTGAAAGCATATCACGAGGGCGAGAATGAGCTTGCTGGTTTCATCTATGGCCGTAAGGAGTCTGCATCGGGTAAGACACTCGAGTGTACTATCTATGTAGATCCTAATGAAGAGTATCAAGAGTACTGTACTAATGCTTTGATCTATGGTATGAGGAGTCATATCATGACAAACATGAAGGGTAAGTACGAGTATGCTACTATATATTACGATGAAGACATGACTCAGGTTATGACTCGTATAGCTACCAAGTATAAGACTCTTCTCAGAGGCGAAGCACTCACTGGTATAGACAACAAAAAGGCTTCCAGAAAGAGTATCAAGCTTGTTCTTAAAGAAGAGACTGTACCTCTTGAGGAAAGCTACAAGGTAGAGAGAGTCAGCGAAGCTGCTATGACAGAGTTGGGTCTTCAGAGCGGTAATGAAATCATCATATGCGATGATGTATTCAATGAAGATACTGTCGCTCGTAACAGTGCTAAGCTTAAGCAGATACTCTATCCAGAGAGAATACGTAATCAGAAGGATATCACTGCTATCTACAAGGCTGTAAAGAGTCAGTGTCCTTCTATCAAATTCACTTACTTTAACTATCCTGCTTATAAGATGAAGAATCTCTATGTAGATACATCTTACTACAACAAGGCATTCTTTGAGAATAAGAACAATACCTTTGTCAATGATAAGGCTGTTGACCTCTACTATGATCTTATCGGTAGACTGCTCAACAACAAGGCTTTCGTTAACTCTGGTTATACTAAGAAGACTCTTGTTATCCCTGTTATAGACTGGAATAAGAAAACTGGTGACATTCTTGACTATAGAGAGAATATCAATCCTATCTCTATCATGATACGTCTCCTTAGAACCAATAAGGTAGGCAAGCTTCGTACTCTCTTCGGAGATATGGATACTATCTTCCTTGGCGCTACAGGATACTTCAAGATCAACTTCCAGAACTTCGATAAGAATGTACTGTCTAAGTTCATGAACAATATCCGTACACTCATCTCTAAGGCTCCTATAGAGGATGATGAGATGGTTCAGGATACTCCAGATGCTATCGTAACAGACATTGTAGATAAGCTGGAGAAGAGTCAGGGTATTCAGATGTATGCTCTTACTGGTACTAAGGGTGCTAGCAATAAGAGTTCGCTCTCTGGTCTTGCTAATAAGCTGGCTAGACTTCCAGAATCTCCTAAGGACGAAAAGAAGGAGACTCCTAAGAAGGAGACAACTCCAAAGCCTGTAGAGAAGAAGGAAGAGCCTAAGAAGACAGAAACTACTGTTAAGGCTACTACTAAAACTACAACTCCTAAGGAAGATAAGGAGAAGGTAGTTCCTAAGGAAGTAGGACCAGCTAAGTCTGATAAGCAGGCTGAAACAGAGGATACTCTTCAGAAGAAAGTCAAGGTAGCTAAGGCTATAGCTGATGCTGCTTCTACATCCACTTCTACGGATGAAGCTATAGAGAAGCTCAATAATGATGAGTATATAGCTAACCTTATTAAGGATATCGCAGATGAAGAGTCTAATGGTATAAAGGTATCTAGTGCTCGTACAGCACGTATCAATACTTTGAATGATAACTTCAAGACTCAATCTGTAAAGGGTAAGTCTGTTAAGGAACTCATCGAGAAGTCACAGGATACTGAGCTTGAAGAGGAGCTTCCTAAGACCTCACTCAGTATCAACTCCATCAACAAGGATCAGTGGTCTAATCTTCAGTATATCAACTTCAATAAGGAGTATGATGTAGATGAAGATATCATGGCTATCCTTTCTTTCTTCGGTACTAGAACAGTACCTGTAGCTGTAAGAGATGTCAATGTTGAGGATACTTCTACATCAGAAGATCTCATAGAGACATGGACTGCTCATATGGAAGACATTCATGGTACACGTTTCACACTCAAGTTCGATATTCCTAAGTTCATCAACAATCGTTTCATGAGACTTAGAGGTAATGATAAAACTATCAATGCTCAGCTTATGAATCTTCCTATCATAAAGACTGAGAAGGATGTTTGTCAGATTACAACCAACTACAACAAAATCTTCTTCAGAGTATACGGCTCTTCTCTCGGTAAGAGTAATCTGTATGCTGATAAGATCTGTAAGACACTCAGTAAGCTTGAGGGAAAGCATATCAATGTAAAGCTTGGTAATAACTACATCGGCTCACTGAAGTATGATCTTCCTATAGACTATATAGACCTTGGTACAACTTACTCTATGCTTTCATATAAGCACTATACATTCTACTTTGATCAGGATGTAATCAGAGAGAAGTACAAGGATAAGCTTGATCTTAAGCAGGGTACTCCTATAGGATACGACTCACTTAAGGAAGAGATTATCTATCATCCCAACACCAATGTCATCTGTGCTCAGATGATAGCAGAATACCTCTGTCAGTGTCCTGAGTTTAAGGAGATCTACGATGAGTGTAAGGCTAGTGTAAGATACTCTTATTCAGACGCTTCAATCATGACTACTACTATCCCTGTAGTTGTAATCTGCTGCTACTGTGAGGGACTTACCAAAACCCTTTCAAAGGCTAATATAGAGTACAGAATCAGTGAGACTCGTTCTTATGATAGAGCTACAGAGGACATCATCAAGTTCTCAGATGCTTATCTTATCTACAAGATCAACTATTCATCATCTATGCTTATGAATGGCCTTAAGGGTGTACCTACAGATACATACTCCATCAAGGACATCAATACTAAGCAGATGTGGACAGAAGCACTCGACCTCTATGGTGGACGTATCAAGGCAGACGGTCTGGATAACTTCTATGACCTCATGTTTGATCCTATCTCTAAGAGAACTTGTGAAGCATATGATATTCCTTCAGACTTCTGCTCTGCTCTTATCTATGCTTCAAACATGCTGGTTGACTCTAAGTATAACAAGCATACAGACATTACTGGTAACAGATTCAGAACTAATGAACTTGTTGCTGGTTATACATACAAGGCTCTTGCTAAGGCATATGCTGAGTATAGAACTCGTCTTAAGAAGACAGGTAAGGGTAACATGTCTCTCAAGCAGTCTGCTATCATAGACCTTATCCTTCTTGACAACACTACTGGCGATGCTTCTACAATCAATGATCTCTGTTATGCAGAAGCTGCTAACGCTGTATCGTTCAAGGGACTCTCTGGTATGAACTCAGAACGTTCTTACTCGCTCGATAAGAGAACCTTCGATGATTCTATGAATGGTATACTCGGTATGTCTACTGGATTCGCTTCTACAGTTGGTACAGTAAGACAGACTACAGTCAATGCCAACGTTGCTGGTAAGAGAGGATACATCAAGGATACTGCTGGAAATACAGAGATCATGAATGATGTCAATACTATGGCTATGAATGAGGCTCTTGTTCCTGGCTGTACTACACACGATGACCCATTCCGACTCGCTATGTCATTCACTCAGAGAACTAAGCATGGTATGCGTGTACAGGGTGGTGATCCTTTACTCGTTACAAACGGTGCAGATGATGCTCTCGCTAACTTCACTCCAGACGTATTCTCAGTATGTGCTAAGCAGGATGGTAAGATAGTAGAGAGAACCGATGAGTATATAGTAGTCAAGTACAAGGATGGCTCTATAGACTATGTAGATCTTCGCAACAAGGTCTATAAGAACTCAGATGGTGGTTTCTATGCATCTGTTAAACTCAAAGCATCAGACAAACTTGGCGGTACTGTAAAGGCTGGTCAGGTAATTGCCTATGATCCTCTGAGCTATGATCAGCATATGGGCTACGATGACAATCCTACATACGTTCAGGGTGCTCTGCTTAAGGTAGGCATCATGACTACAGATGAAGGATTCGAAGACTCCACTGCTGTATCTAGCTATGTATGTGAAGCTCTGTCTTCAGATATCATTACTCAGGTTGATATCAATCTTGAGAAGGGTACTAACGTATTCAATCTCGTTAAGATTGGTCAACCTATCCAGGAGGGTGATCCTCTTCTCGTTATACAGAACTCTTACGAAGATGACGATGTTAATACACTTCTTAAGAACCTTGTAGATGATGAAGAGACAGTAACCTCTCTTGGTCGTATACCCATCAAGTCACATAACACTGGCTATATAGAAGACATCAAGATGTATAGAACTTGTGAAATCTCAGAACTCTCACCATCTCTCCAGAAGATAGTAAAGGAGTATGAGAAGAAGCAGGGTGATATACGTAAGACTATCGAGAAGTACGACAAGGTAAAGGCTCAGTCTTATACTAATGACCAGAAGCTCTCTAATACAGGAAAACTCAAGGGCCTTGAATCTGGAGTATTGATAGAGATCTACGTTAAGTATAAGGACGACTTTGCTACAGGAGACAAGCTTGTCGCACTCGGAGCTCAAAAGGGTGTATGTAAGGAAGTCTTCCCCAAGGGCAAGGAACCTAAGTCTGAATACAGACCAGACGAACCTATCGATATACTCTTCTCTATGAGATCCTTTGATGCTCGTATGTGTGCTACTCCACTTCTCCACGGTATGGCTAACAAGTTCCTTGTAGAGCTTGACCGTCAGGTTAAGGATATCATGGGTATCAAGCAAGATTACACAGTACATCGCAAGGAGATAGAGGACAAACTAAAGTAACATATCAATGGATCGAAGAGAATCTAGTCCACATTCTTTCACTTAACTTTTAAAATCCAAGCACAATTCCCAAACGACAAATGCGGAGTACCGTTATGGTACTCCGCATCTGTTTAGAAGGTATATCACATATGACAGTAACGTTTGGTTAGGGTAGCGGGGTTCGAACCCACGATAACAGATTCAAAATCTGTTGCCTTACCACTTGGCCATACCCTATCGCTTCATTATAGTAAAGTTACGACTATAAACACTAAGTTTCCCCTAGGGTCCCACACCCTAGGGGAGGTTCGGTTATCATATATGAAACAAGGAGGATCATTATGATATACATCGAGTATAGATGGAGTGAGTAACTCTCCATACTATATAGTTAACGACAGAGTGGATTACTATACATTCTCACAAAGGGATTATAGTACTCAGTTGTCTGTACACCATTGCAATGTTCACGGACTAGCATAGTCTCAGCGTCTACTCTTCTTCTGAATACTTCTCTCTTACCACTATACCAGTGCTCTGTAGTGATACCTGTATATACACTACCCTCAACTTCATATATTAAGTCTCCATACTTATCATATTCATATAGATTGAAGACTCCATCAGATCTATAGTAAGCAATCTTATGACCATCAGAGTCATATTCATACTTATACTCTATAGGAACTGCCTTGTTATTCTTACCTCTCTCATATACTACATAGCTCAACTTATTACCAAAGTTGTCTCTCTTAGTATAATAGGGCTCTCCATAACGTACATTCTTAGGTGTCTTGTGATTGATCATGATGCAATATACCTCTTTTCGCTAGATTTGGTTGATCTTAGACATCCGAAATGAAAACGAAACGATATTCTCCTCTCTCCTCTCTATTATATATCGCGTTCTGCGCGTTGTTGGACTCTTGCTTCTCTCTTCTTTAGGTCTTCTCGTCTGTACCCTTGTCTAGTTCTTCCTGGTTGCTCTCTCCTAAGAGTCCTTCCTGGTTGTCCTTCCTGGAACCAGTCGCGCCCTCGCGACTGGCTTGTTTCCACTTGAGCCCTCCCTTTCGTTGCTCCGTTCGTCCCGCGTCGGTATCACCATCAGATGTTTATTTAGGTGTTCCCCCTGTAATATTTTACTACAAAAGACTGACTGTAGTATAGTTAGATCTTACCTTCAACCTGGTTCTTTAATCTCTAACCTCCCAACCTGTTAAGGTCTACCCAATATAAGAGTGTGTTATATACTATATAGATGTATCAGCAGAATGGTCAGACTACTGGTATTCGTATACATATAAACAAACACTTAGATTCAAAAGGAGGAATCTATATGAATGAAAAACCTTGGGTTAAACCACTTGAAAACTTCATCGTTGATGAAGACTCTTTCGTGGTCAAGCAGAAAAGAGCACAAAGAAACATTAGAATCTGTGACACCAAAGAATCGAACTCTAAAATCTATACTCCTTCAGAAGGGGTAGAAGAGTTAAACAGACTTGCCGCTTTCAACACGAATGATCTTGACATACACGGTTTCTTATATGACCGTTGTACATTAGACTTATTCAGAGAGTTCATGCCAGATAGCTATTTCAAAAGCCAAAACATGAAGTTCACAGCAAGAATAATTTATCTGTTAGATTGGTTCGTGAATAGCTTAAAAGACGATGAAATGTATAAAGCATCTTATGACTCCCTTTATCTCCAGCAGTTCAGACTGATATCACAATACAATGATCATGATGATTTCAATAGAAGATATGCGGAATCAAAAGAGTTCTGTATCTTACCAGCAGTTGAACACATGACAATGATACGAGAAGATATTGAGAATGCCAAATCATTCAAAAACGGTACAAAGGAATATAACCCTGACGACTTAACAAAGTTCGTAGTATCGTATGTCTATAGCGTACTTGAGAAAGACTACAATACCAATGAGAAGGTCAATGAAGGAACCATTCCCGATTGGATTATGAACTTTACTCCACATAAAGCAATATCAATGGGTAAGACAGTATTGGATTGGGATGAAGTAGATGATGAATCTATCTTTGATAATGACACTACTATATTAAGAGCACTTCGTATGATTGCCCAGTTTGCTACTTATCCTGATATAGATGATAGTAGTGCATCTTCCCTCTTCAAAGAGGAGTGTATAAAGATCGCTGCTATAGGCATATTGTCCTATGTCCATGCTCTCATGAGCTATGGTATAGCAATCTATAACACCTTCTTAGCAGAAAAGCTAAAAGTCCTTTGGTTCTATCCAGACTGCATTGTGGACTATATCTATTCCATCTATCAGCACGTCAGAATCGATGAAGCCATGATTAGATATAGCGCTGAAATAAATACAGTCGCAATAGCATTAAGTCAGTGTAACATGAGTGATTTTTTTTAAGAAACTGTGCTTTCCTACCCCTGTCAATCCGACAATGCCATACAATGTCCCATTTTCTATATCAGTGAGCGCAGCACCATCATATCAACCACTGCCTGAAGCAGTTCATCAGTTAGCTCCTATGAATAATCATCCATCTTTACAACCACAATGCTTCAATGATAGACTCCACCAGTTAGAAAGAATTGTTACTTCTCTGATTGGAGAGAATGATAATCTTAAGAGTAGGATAGAAAAGCTTGAGGGACCTTCCTATGCTAAGATACTTGAAGATATGGGATTTGTACGTAAAGAACAGTCGCCGTTCCCAAAGAGCAGTAGAGGAAACTTCTGCGTTCATAATGACTATGTCGTATACGTTTACAAGAATGGCTATCCTAAAGTAAACGTTGAACACTTTAACTCAAACGAAACGGCTAAAGCTATAAAAAAGTGGAAGGATGATATGAAGAAAAATGTATCAAACTTCGATACAGCCGATGATATGATTGTTGAGTATGACGACGGTACTGTAATGAAATGCAGATGTAAACTGTGTGGAGAACAGTTCGTCATCGACAGACGACTCATAAGGCCTAACAAACAGTAAAAAGTGGAAGGGTGAGAGATCACCCTTCCATTTACATCTTAATATAACACAAAAGGAGGATCTATTATGATCTACAAATCATTTACAACCGTCATTGACGGACCAGACGCTTGTGGTAAAGGAACTACTATCAATGAACTTGATAAGAACCTTTATCATAGAACACCCGAAGCCCAGAAGAAAGGTATCTATATCTTTTCTACCAGACCAGCAACAAGACTGACAACAGTAGACAAGGATAAGGCTGATGAGTATGAGAATAACATGTACGAATACATGGACGCATTCCTTCTCGGAAGACTTTGCAATGTAGACATGTGTTCAAGAGAATTCTTCTCAGAAACAATCAGAAAGCCTATTGTCAAAATCCATGACAGAGGACTTCTGTCGACATTCTTTTATGCATACGTCCATGACGACGGAGGTTATGACTATGCTAAGAAGATTAAAGAACTTAACGCTGGTACAAAGCCTGCTTCTAAGTCAAAGAAGTCTGAGTCTGTTGTGGTATCTACAGCTACAAGAGAAGAGATAGTCGATAGACTTATCGCAAGATACATTAAGTTCGAGTCTGTTATAAGAGACAGACTTAAAGTTCTTCTCAACTCATCTGAAGATAAGAAGATTCAGTTCAAGCACAACTGCGAAGAGCACTATAATGATGAAGTGGTTCATATCAATCACAATGGTATTGATATCGGAGCTTTGACTGAAGCATTACACACTGATATCACTATTGCAGTATGCTGTTCTGAAGAGTTATCTGATAAGGTTATCGAGAGAAAGCACACTCTTTGTGATGATAGCAAACAGTATGAACAGATCTTCGAAACAAACGAGATATTCCGTAAGAATATGAATCTTGTGTATAACTTCTTCATGACTTACTGTCTGCCGAAGCTGGATTCTATCAACTACGTAAATCCGTTCATCGGACACATTATTAAAGTCTACACTTCGCAGACTATTAATGGAGAGATCGAATGGAGAAAGCCAATCAATATAAACAGAGATATAGTGAGCTGGTGGAACTACTATCTGTCCACTAATAACTTCACTACACTCGGCTATAAGGGACATGAAGAATACAGATTCCAGACATGTGCAGACTGTATGCCAGAGGAGGAGTATTAATGAATGTGAGTATTAAGGGTTTAGATAAGGCTGAAGTCTTATTAGCATTATGGAAAGGATCCCATGCCCAAGGATTATCGTTTCTTGGAATTGTAGACGCTGGGATACTCGACATAGAGAAAGCTAAACATTGTATAGAAGAAGCTAAAGCTCATGGTAGACTTTACTTCGACTATCTGAATGGTCACGTTATCAAATGTGACATAACAGATGATGAATTTGATCCCAGACTCTATGATAGAGACTGCGGAGAAGGCAGAGCTGAAGAAGTTATCAAAGCACTTCGTGAAGGAACAGATATAGAAGACGAAATAAATCCATATTCTGACTTCTTGAGATGTGCACTTGATGCACTTAATCAGGATAACGGATAACAAACACAAGGAGGAAACCTAAAATGAAGAAGACGCCTGAAGAAAAAGCCAGACTCAATGCATTCTATGGAGTGCAGGGATTTCCAATCAATGGTACTGGACGCTCACTTACTGGGGTAAGTGAGCCCCTTTACTATAACGATAGCATTCATATCATATATGATGCTTGTCGCTCTTGCTATGCTATCAAGGATAATAATAAGAGCTATGACGAAATCAAAACATATATCGGTAAGAGAGTCCAGGCTGGTCACGATTCTATCGTAGAGCACAGCAATATCATCATTGCTGTACATGGTACACTTGATGATTATCTGCCAGACCTTCTGAGACTCACTACTAATAAGCGCAATCTCTGTAAGTATCTGAAAGTTGCTTCTGATGCAGCTGACCCTAACAGAGAAGGTAATACATTCAACACTATCTTCCAGGGTAGCATCAGAGGATTCAAGCATCTTCTTATCAACTTCCCTTGGAATGAGGAAGATAACTGTTTTGTCGAGCATATCCGCAGACAGCTTTATCAGTGCACTGTAAAGGAACTTTGGAGTAATGTAGCTCCAGAGATCATGGATCCTACACAGTTTATCGATAACATTGCCATCAATCAGTTCGATATCGATACTGAACTTGATGAAGAAGATGAGAAGGAACTGAGAGAACAGGCTGGTATAGAAATCGAAAAGCCATTCACTATGTCTTATAAGAAGAACGACAAGTTCGAAATAGTGAATATAGATAATGCTGCGGCAGTACGATATCTGGTACCACAGGGATTGCTCGACGATGAAGGATTAAGAGAATGCTGTACGATTACCGTGCTCTTTAAGGATATGAGCCGTACAGCAACTCACCAGCTCGTCAGACATCGCAATGCGATCACTCAGGAATCGCAAAGATATGTAAACTACGACAATGCTGGTTTCACCACTCCTCCAGTAGCTATCTATCTTCCTAAAGAAGATATGTTCGAAGTAGAGCTTGGAGGACAGAAGAAGAAGTACACACTTGAGTCGCTCGGTAAAGAAATCTGCAGTATATATCCTCAGCTCAGAAAGCAGGGTATAAAGAAGGAAGATGCTCGTGCATACCTTCCTGGAAATGTACAGTGTCATGCAATTTACATGACCTTTACATTCTCATCCCTTCTGAAGTTCTTTGAACTTCGTTGTGAAACCCATGCTCAGGCTGAGATAAGAGAGTATGCTTGGGAACTTCTTCATACTCTTCTCAAACTCCAGGAGTGTAAGGCTCACGGATACACAGAAGAGTTTGCTGCCGACCAGGGAATAGACATCACGTCACCATTCTGGATTCCTGGTCTTAAGGAGTTCTATAAGATGAAGCTCGTACAGTTTGATGACGATGCTGAAGTGATAGCTGCAGGTACAACAGAAGAATAAGTATATGGCCGTGGGTAACTCCACGGCCGCCTTATTTTTTGTCGGAAACATCTCTATAAACTATACAACGTGTAAAGGAGGACTCATGATGAGAGAAGATACATACAAAGAAGTCCTAGCGAAGAAGTACGCCAGGGAGTCTAACTATGTGATTATAACCCCTACCGATAATCTCGAGGAACTTGAAGAGCTGTGGAATAAGTTCCTCTCTACAATGACTATCAGACAACAGAGACTGTGTGACGATAGATCTATTCAAATCTATGGTATGACCAACCAGCAGCATTATGAAGCTCTTAAAGCTGACTTTATTAAGCATACTAAAGAGCCTAAGAAGAGAGACTGGGGTCTAGACAACAGAGAGCTCAACTTCAAGATATCTCCAGACGATAGTCTTGTCAATGCTAAAAGTGATACATTCACTACGGATACAGATTCAGATTTCGAAGGTCTTATCTTTGAGGGTTCTGATGGACCATACTTCTCTGGTAGTGGTATCTACGTTATACCTGATATAGAAGGTGGTAGTGCTAAAGAACAGCTCGAAGACCTTGAGAAGCACTATGCTAACTACATGTCTCTTACAGTACATCAGAGAAAGCTCAGCGATGACGGTTCAAGAATGATGTATGGTCTCTCCAATCAGCAGAGATATGACCAGCTTAAGGGAGAGCTTCTAAAAGATGTGGATACTTCTGACGATAGTGATGTAGTTGGTAAGCTTGAACCAGACCTTCAGAGTGATGAAGCTAATATAGTAGACGAGATGTTCCATGACCCTAATACTTTTGTAGGACAGCACTTCCTTAAGTCTCTTGAAGAGAGTAAGAAGACTGATAAACCTGTAAAGAGTAGACTCAACAATACTCCATACTTCACTCCTACAGAGTTGATAGATATGGGTGTTCATGGTAATGACAACTACTACTCTCAGAAGGCTGACAATGATGGTCTTACCAAAGACATTTCTTCAACTGCCTGGTTCGACTCTTATAAGAACATGATTGCTCAGCATGTCTATGAAGACTTCACTGCTGAGTGGATCAATACTCTTAATAGACTCTATCTTGACTATGAAGAGATTAAAGAGTGTGGCACTGAAGAAGAGTTGCTCGCTAGAAAGCAGAGCATACTTGACCTTGGATGGAATCCAGAAGTACCTTTCACTCCAGAGAATAGAGTTAAGGCTTCTAAGAGAATCAATGACTACATAGATCATTGTGTTCCCAGAGATATCTTTATCAATATGGATGATATTGTACCTGATGATCTTCCTGATGTAGTAGAAGAGGCTGTTTCTAAGAAGACTCATAAACCTGTCTTCATAGTACTCACCAAGGGTAAAACACCTATTATATCATCAAGTATACAGAAGGTTACTAAGAGTGAATATAGCCATGCTAGTATATCGTTTGACCCCAGTCTCAATGAACTCTATTCATACAACTTCCGTAAAGAGAATCTTGGATTCGTTATGGAGAAGCTTGAGACTATAAAGGATGTACCGATTACTGTATGGTGCTTCTTTGCTGAGAGCGAAGTAGTAGAGAACATGAAGAAGAAAGTCTACGACTTTAAGACTCATGACACTCACTACGACTTCAGAATGCTTCCTAGATTCATCAGAAAGAAAGACATCAAGCCTGACGACAACGAGTACAACCAGGTATGTAGTACATTTGTAGATACTGTTCTGAAAGCTGGAAACATCAATCTTGTAAGAGATATCAATATGCCTAGTCCTGCAGACATTTATGATGGCATCAAGACAAGAGCGAACACTATCTTCAGAGTGTACGACGGTCCAGCAGGTCAGTATAATGGCGGTAAGATAAAAAAGAAAGTTAATTACCTTCTCAACAAAGACACTACTGAAGCAGTGGTTGAGAATGTCTATGTTACCGAAGCTTTGAATGACCTTAAGAACGGAGTTAATCCATACGGTAATAAGACCTTCTATCATCTATCCTTCGATGAAGACCTCGATGAAAAGACTCTTACTCCAAGAGTACCAGAGTGGATCAAAGGTATGAAAGAGAAGGATAAGGACTTTGAGAAGAAACTCGAGAAGTTCAAGACTGAAAACAATCCTGATGGATATGGGTACGAAGACCCCAAGACTCCCAGAATCTGCTTCTCTAATTCTATAGAGGGTGCACTCAATGCTATCATCAATCCTAACAAGAGACTTCATCTTGCTGGAAAACAGATCTATGTCTTTGTGCCAGAAAAACCTATCTCAGAGTACAAGACCAGAAGCAACAAAGTTATCAAGAAGAACGGCGATGTCTTCGATGCTAACGTAACAAATGAGATGTGGATACTCGAACCTTGTAAGGTGAAGTTCATTGGTTCTATAGTAGTAGATAAGGTTACTGCTAAGAGAAGGAAGAAGTTCACTAACAACAAGGAGATGAACGTTATGGAGTATTCATACAAGTGGCGTTGGTATCATAAGATCTCCAAGAAAGAAAGGTTCCATGAATCAGTATCAATCTTCAATGAGATGAAGAAGTTCCCTGTGGAGTTTGATAAAGAAGGTAATCTGATTATCTATAAATGCTCTACGGGCAACATAGACTTCGACGAAGAGATAGACAACAGTGTAACTCTTCTCGAGACTTATAGAAACACCAACAACGAAGAGGGTATGAAGTATGAGCTTGCTAAGATGTGGTACATCATAGCAGAGCTTGAGAAGAGAATGAAGAAGAGAAACGTTCCTGTAGATGAGTACAACAAACTCGTTAGACAGAGAAGCGTAGCTATGAATGTGTTTAAGACTAACTTCAAGCACATGAGTAGTCTTGACAAAAACTTCAACTTCGCAGCATACTACAATAGCACACCTTTCTCAGATAATGGTGTTAAGATCACAAACAACACGTTAAGATACGGACTGGCAGCAATGAAGAGAATCGTTAGATAACAAAAAAGAACGGACCTTAACGGGTCCGTTCTCTATCTTTATCTTACTCCTGGTTAGGCTGTTCTTCAGGCTCGTAGTCCTTACAGTCCATACAGCCATTACATTCGATATGATATATGCTGCATTCGTCATAGTTGACGATATACTTACAGCCTCTTGTATCCATACTATACCTCCTTAAACCTTACAGTCCAATCATGCGTCCTACTCCATTGATGTCATATTTACCGAAGCTCATTACTTCAAGTATACCATTGGTTGCATTGATAAGAACAGGATCTGTTTCAGCATCGATCTTTTCTTTAAGACTTGTTATGATCGATTCAATACTCTCTGGCTCAGCACATGGGAACTCTGGTGCCTGACATAAAGAAGCCGTCATTTCATTACTGTTTCCTACAATACGTTTTACCTTAATCCCACTTATCAGTTCAGTGAAAAGATTTGTTGTTTCATGGTCTTTGAGACTTTCAAAAATCC
>Ga0255347_1001517_pt1 | contig 36772 bp, 47 predicted proteins | sample wastewater_treat_2_FD_192479 | JGI IMG/M metagenome (GOLD analysis project Ga0255347, IMG submission 192479) | Wastewater microbial communities from Lulu Island WWTP, Vancouver, Canada - plant24 | ecosystem: Engineered > WWTP > Wastewater > Unclassified | place: Canada: Vancouver, British... | reverse complement strand
TGAAGATTATAAAGACTATAGGTAAAACTTTTTTAAATATTCTAATAATCCTTACACTAACTTCTAGTACTCTCTTGCTTTTAGCATGCAGCTTTGACTTGAACAAAACAGAGAATGAAATCATAAATGGTAAAGATGCAACTACTAACCCCCCAGATTTACCTGATGCTAGCGAAAACATTAATGATACAAGTAACCCAGCAGATAACACAACTCGGGGTAATGATTTAGAAAACACAGAAACAGAAAATACTAATATAAATTCAAATCAAACATCAGATGGAATAGCAGGAGAAATAAAAAACACAGGCAATATTAATGACATTTCTACTCAAAGATATTATTTTCAGTTAGGTGTAAAAAGTTTTGAAGATAAACAATATGTTCAAGCACAATATTATCTTGAAAAAATAAAAGATAATTATTTAATTCTTGCAGATCATGTTCAATATTATATTGCAAAAAGTATGCTCCTTCAGGAAAAATATGACTTAGCCCTGCAAAATTATCAATACTTAATAAATAATTTTAAAGATAGTATTTTCAGAGAAAAAGCTTTCATTGAAATTGCTGACACCTCATATTTAAAAGGCGACTTTATAAAGGCTGAAGAAAGCTATAATAATTTTATTAATAATTTTCCTCAATCAGGGTTTTTGTCTTATGGGCTGTTTCAATTAGGGGTTTGCAAGGAAAAAAATAATAAATTAGATGAGGCGTATGACATATATAAAAATATTTATATAAATTACCCTGAATCAAATTATTCATCTTTATCACTTGACAATTTAAACAGGCTTGAAAAAGCGAAGGGCCTTGATAAATTTGAGCCTTTACCTCAGGAACTTTACACTAGAGGGGAAAAACTCTTTAAAATTTACTATTACGATAAAGCATTATCAGACTTTAATACAATTCTTGGAACTAAAGGTATCGAATCTAAATATCCTGATATTTACTCAAAAACTTTGTTTAAAACAGGCATGGCTTACTTTAATATGAACGACTATAACAATAGTAAAAAATATTTGGAGGAAAATTATAACAAATTTCCTTCTGGCTCTTTGGCTGATGATTGCCTGTATTATCTGGGAAGAAGCCTTACAAATTTAGAAAAAAATGATGAAGCAATCCAGATTTATAAAAAATTATTAGAAATATTTCCCTCAAGTCATTATGCAGATGATAGCCTTTACAGGTGCGGAAGGATATTTTATATAAAAGATGACTTTCAAAGTGCTGCTCCTTATTATCAAAGAGTTATAAATGAATACCCTGAGGGTGACAGGATAGCTGATGCTTATTGGGAGCTTGGGTGGATACAGTACAGGCTGGGAGACTACGAAAATGCTATTAATACTTTTGAAGGAATGTTTAATAATTTTAAAGGTACTTCCCTTGAGGAAAAAAGTTTATTTTGGAAAGCAAAGAGCCTTGAAAAAGTTCAAAGAAAAGAAGAGGCAATTTCAAATTATAAAAAAATTTATGACTTAAACCCACTTTCATATTATGGATTTAAATCTGCTGGAGCTATTGAAAACTTAGGAGAATCAGTAAATAAAATAAAAATAAATAAAGATTTAAATCCAAAGAATCCATCTATTTCAAGTGTTATACCAGAAATATATGATAATTTAAAACCAAAGAATGATTTAAGCTTATCTGAAATTAACCATATAAACAAAGCTAAAGAATTATTATTAATTAACTTTTTTGATAGTGCATCTGCAGAAATTAATTCAGCTAAAGAAGAAATGGAAGCAAATCCTTTAAAAATACTTGAAATTTCAACTTTATATCTTAAGAGTAAGGACTATGCTAATTCTGTTTTAATTATCCAGCAAAACTACAAAAAATTGTCTGCAGATTTAAAAGACAAAACAAAAGATTATTACTACTATCTTTTTTATCCTTCGGCTTATGAGGAGCAAGTCAATAAATATGGCTCTACCTATAATATTGAACCTAATTTCATACTTGCTATTATAAGAGAGGAATCTCGCTTCAAAGCAGATGCTGGTTCTCATGCCGGTGCACAAGGACTTATGCAAATAATGCCTGCCACAGGGAAAAATATTGCAAAACAAATCGGAATTTCAAATTTCTCCACTACTATGCTTCATGATCCTGAAATAAATATAAAAATGGGTGTCTATTATATAAGACAAATGTTAGATAATTTTAATCAAAATAAATATTATGCTTTAGGCGCTTACAACAGTGGTCCAGGTGCTATGCAAAAATGGATTGCAAGGTATGGAAGTCTTGACACAGACGAGTTTATTGAAAGCCTTACTTATGATGAAACTAAAAATTATATTAAAAAAGTAATAGAAAGCTATTATATTTATAATTTATTATATTGACATAATTCATTAAAAAATACATACGGGTAAAATACATACTGTTATTATTTTGCTCTTATATCTATTTACTATTATATCTATACATCATCTTGCGTCTAGCAATCCTCCATCTGATACCCAATAGATATTTAGCCTATCTTAAAAAATATTTTTAAGAAAAATAGCCAAAATGTAATCGTTAATCCTGAGCCTAAAGTTGATAAAATTAAAGAAGATGAAATAAAGTCAGAATCAGAATCATATTCCTTCCCCATGATATAAGCAGCAACAGCAAGAGGCATGCCAAATAATATCACTATTATACTTGTATCAATGCCATCTATTTTAAAAATATAATTGCCAATAAGAAAAGCTATTAATGGTTCAATTATTAATTTTAACGTACTTGCGGGAATAAGAAGCTTTAAATTCTTTTTTATATGAGAAATTTTAAAAGAAGCCCCTATAGTAACAAGTGCAAGAGGAATTGCAAGATTTGCGAGCATATTCAAAAGATCTATAATAGGTTTTGGAACAAAGATTTGAAAATATGAAAAAAGAATGCCAGCAACAGATGCGATCAAAAGCGGGTCTTTTACGAAAGCCAACAAAAGCTGACTGTAACTTATCTTATTCCCATCTCCCCCTAATATTCTTAAAAAAATTATTGCAAAGATTATGTTTACAGGGGTCATAAATCCTATAATTATACTTGTCTTGGCACCTGCGATATCACCAAAAGCTGAGATTATTATAGGAATACCAACAAATGCCATGTTGCATCTGAAACTTGAGATTGCCATTGCACCTTTAGTTTTCCTTTCAACTTTCAAGAAATAAACAGAAAAAAATACAATGACAATAAAAATAGCAAATGTTAAATAAATAGTTTTTACAATATCAAGGTTAAAAATCTCTTTAAAATCATATTTAATTATACTTGTAAATACTAACGTTGTGAGACCAAGATAATAAGCTAATTTATTTAGGGTAGGAACAGACTTCTCAGTAATAATCTCTTTTCTTTTAAAAAAATATCCGATGCCTATTATAGCAAAGATAGGTATTGTGACGGAAAGTACATCTAAAAAAGTGTTTAAATAAAATTGCATCTTTTATTTCCAAATCTTAAAACAAAAGCATTTCTTTTTTGTTAAAATTGTCTTATCGGTAGCATAAGCTAATAAGTACAAGCAATCAATTACTTTTAACTTTTATGAATTGTTTATTATTATTGCCAGCTGTTTTGTAGCACTATTTGCAAATACTAAAACCTCTTTCAGCCAATAAATCTTCAGCTTTTTCTAAATTGGGGACGCTAAGGACAACTCTTGTACCAGCAATTACGTATATATAATCAATATTTATATCTTCACTATCTAAAGTCTCAAGAATTTCCAAAAGCTGCCCAGGTTTATCCTCAATCCCAACACAAATAACATCAGCAATCTGAATTGTAAAACCTGCTTCTTGTAATGCTTTCTTTGCCTTTTCATTATCTGAAACAACGATACGCAAAACACCATAACCTCTTGCATCAGTAATTGAAAACCCCTGTAGATTTATATTTTCTCTTTCTAAAATTTTAGCTACTTCAGCAAGCATTCCTAACTGATTCTCTAAAAAAACAGTGATTTGTTCCATTGGCATTTTAGCTCCCCTCATGAATCTTATAGATATTTAAATAATAAAATCAATATATAACAATATTGCATTTAAAAGTCAAAATACAGTCTTGTAAATGTATTTAAAAAAATTAATTAAAAATCCATAACAAAATTAAAACAATAATTAAAAGACCATTAATAAGAAAGCATCTGAAATTCCATGGTAAAGATAAATCATTCAGCTAGGATAAGTTACTTAAGAAAACACGCAAAGCTTTGCCTAAAGCTGAGGGAAAACTTGCTCAAGTTTTAAGGCTTTAGCTCTCCTCTTAAAAGAGGAACCATGCCTGCTTCGCCTTCAAATGGTTTTCTTAAAGTAACTGTATCCTAGCTCTTAAAGTTTTGTTTTTATTGCTATCACGAAATTTTAGATGCTTATAATAATGACTAAAATCTTTATAAAATTAAATTTTTAGGTTAATATAAACAATCATGAAAACTAAAATAAGAAAATCACAAAGAAGAAGAAAGTTAAGATATGATTTAATTATAATATCATTCTTAATATTAGCTGCTTTTCAACTTTTAAACCTAAAAACATTTTATAAGGAAACAAAATTTGAAATCCCCACCAACTTATTCAAATCTTCCATAAAATTTCCTATTTCTGAAAATGTTGTAGGAAAAGAAACTATAATTGAAAATTTTATAGTTGAAGAAAGCTCTACAGACATTACAAATAATACTGAAATTTCTACAGAAAGTACGCTTGAAAATAACCAAGATGTATTTGAATTAAGTAGCGATCAGAAAAAAATAGTGCTTAGATTAATGGAATTACTAGATGAGGATATTGAATATAAATACCAGTATTACCCTGACACAGGATACCCAAACGATAAATATTGGATTTCAACTGATGTTATTTCTATTGTCCTTCGTGATTCAGGATATGACTTAATGGAACTAGTATACAAAGATATGAGTGAGCATCCTGATTTATATCCAATGGATAAGAAAGGAAGCGAAAATTTAGATAAAAAAAATGATTTTAGAGTAGTCTATTTTCAACAAAAATTTTTTCAAAGAAATGCGCTAGAGCTTCCTAAAAATTTTGACCCTAGTGATCCTACAAATCTTCTTCAATGGCAACCTGGCGATATAGTATATTTCGAGATTGACCCCGAAAATCCTGGAAAAGATATTGCAGGTATGATATCTAATAATAAGAGCACAGATGGAATTCCATTAGTTGTAATGATAACAGGGGATTTAGGTAAAATTAGTGAAGTTGATGTTCTTTCAGAAATGAAAGTGTCTGGTCATTATAGATACCCATATCCAGAGTCAAACCAATAAAAATAAGATAGTAAATTTAAGCAATATAACATATTAAATGGAATGCAGAAAAAATAAAGAGAATGGACGACTTGAAAATTTAACTTGTAAAACTTGTTATCAATACATCTAAATTATGATAAATTACATATATTGCTCATAAATGTAATATGTAACTATATGAGTTTAGATATCTAATCTAAATGGGTTAAAGTTAGTTTTATAGTCATAATAATCTTCATTTTCTTTTCTTTTAAGAAAATTTACTACAAGATAGGTAACAGGGGTTAGTATTATCTCTAAGCCAACTTTAAAAATATAGTTTGATATTATTATGGAGAATAAAAGTTTATTTGAATAAAAGCCTGCAAATGCTATAAAGCAAAACAGCAAAGTATCTAATCCCTCACCCAAAATAGTTGAGCCTATAGTTCTTGTCCAAAGCCATCTGCCTTTTGTTAGAATTTTCATTTTTGCAAGAGTAAATGAATTTAAAAATGCACCTGCGAAATAAGCAATTAATGAAGCTGTAACAATCCTTGGGGTTTGACCTAGGATTAGCATATATGCTTCCTGTAAGTTCCAACCTTCAGCAGGTTTAGTAATTCCTATAATCCATAAGATAAGAGACATCAAAAAAGCACTAAAAAATCCTGTCCATATCGCCCTTCTTGCTTTTTTATACCCGTATACTTCAGTTAGGATATCTCCAAAAATATATGAAAGAGGAAAAATTATTGTTCCGCCATCAAAAGTAAATCTCCAAATTTGTGTTATCTTAGTTGAAGCTATATTTGAAATTAAAAGTACTGCTACAAAAATTCCAACAATTATATCAAAATATCGATCTGCCTTATTAAATTTAGTTTTGTTATTTTTAAAGTTTTCGCTTTCGTTAATTTCATTACCTCTAAAAACTTTTATTATTTTAATTAATTAAACTGGTATAAGTTAAGCTAACTCAACATAACTACTTTGCTTCATGATATATAGGAAAGTTATATGATTATATTAATTAAAATCGTTGTTAAACAAAAGGGCCAGCTACAAAGCACAAAATATCTACAATCAAGATAGTCACTGACTGCATCAAAAATAAGTAAAATGTAAATATTTTTCTTGCCTTGGCTTTTACAAAAAACAATAATTCAAAAGTGTAACTATAAAAAGTCTTCGTTAAATATGAGTATTAAAATAACTTTCCGGCTAACTAATTGACTTTGGGTAAAATATTATCTATACATCATCATTTGTTCTACCAAGTAGATCTTTTACAGTTTTATCAAGAACTTCATCGGATTCAATCGACGATGTAAGCAAAGCCGAAGAATCAAAAACCTTGCTTTCAAGACTTTTACCTGCCATAACAATCGTATCCACTACTAGTTCAGTGCTAAGCTTTCCTGTATTAAAAACCGTATCAAAATTCTCAATCCTATCCCATTTAATTTTATATGTATGTTCAATGAATGATCGGCGGATTTCCTCTTTTTGTAATATATATTTCTCTGCTTCTTCAGGTTTTGAAATTCCCCTCATTTCCATAATTGCTTTTATCCTAGCATCTAATGGTGCGTAAACCATAACATCTAAAATATCAGCATATCTTCCTAAACTTACAAAGCTTCCTCGACCTACTATTACAACATTTCCAGCTTTTGCAATTGCAAGCATCACCTTCTTATAGAAATTAAGTATTTCATTTGTAAAGCTAGAATATCTGTCCCAGATACTTAGCTTGGTGTCATATATTTCCCTAAATTCTATTGCACCATATTGCTCCATTATTTCCTCTATGAGTTCTCTATCCACATAACTATAACCCATACGCTTTGCAACTTCTTTCCCAATTAAAGTTCCTCTACTTCCCACTAACCTCGAAATAGTAATAACAGCCATCTGATACCTCTCTTTCAATAATATTATTAGATTTTAATAAGCTTAATTTATATTATTTTCTAAAAACTAATTTTAGTAAAACCTAGATATAAAATCTATATAATTCTTATATTCCAAGATAATAATTTGAGTCATTAAAATTTTTGTAATGAAAAATAATAAAAAATATAATAAAATACAATAAAACAAAGAATTAAGAAAAGAATTTCCATTATTTTGGAGGAGCTTATGAATGAGGAATTAAAAAAGACCAAAACAGACCCTAAGGTTATTGCCTATATAGCAAGTGGCGCTATTATTGGAGGAATCACTGGATACTTTATGCAAAAAATTGGCTTTAAAAATTTAACCAAATGGCTTAAAGAAAAAGATATAATTTCTCCAAATCTAAGCAAACTTTTAGAAGAATTCGACTTCAAAACCTGTAAATTATCTAAATCAGCTGATTCATCAGAAGAAAAAAGTAATGAAGATTAATTATCTTTAAATTAATTATTTTGTATACTTTGATTTTCCTGTATATTCTGATTTTCACTTTGAGTACCTTTTCTTGGAACTTTCTTCATTACTGTAACAAAATAAACTATTGCTGCAATTCCTGCTGCCACAGGTACTAATAAAGTAACAAGAAGTATTATAAGCCACGTAGTTTTGGAATTTTCATTAGGATTTGGAAATTCATCATTTTTTCTGTGCGCAAGGTCAATAATTGATATAAGCCAGAAAACAAATAATGTAATATGCACAGCTATCAAAAAAAATAAAAGTAAAATAAAAAGCCATAAAAATCCTAATGCTGCTCCTGCAAAGATTCCTCCATTACCACTCATAGCAAACACTTCCTTCCCTCCTTGGTTTAATATTATTTTAATACCAATGTGTATTTTATTATCTTTTTTATCTTTTTATTTTTAAATTAAACTTATTCTATAATCTTGCAATCTTTTGTTCTAGTTACTATTTTATTTAAGTTTTTTATTGTTATTTTATTTATTTTATTAATTATTTATTAAACTTTTACTGTCTCAAAGTTTTTGAAGAAAACCACATACCACTTATTAACATCTTCCCATTTATTTCTTGAAAAACAAGCTGAAATGTAACGTCCCCTTGTTTTTCTTTAGAAAATTTAGCTAAATAAAAAACACTTGTATAACCTTTTTCTGTTAAAGTTCTCTCAAATTTTAAAGTCCCTGGCTGGTACTCTCCTATCTTATTTTTTAATGGCTTACATATTCCATTTATAAAAGCTTCTTTTTCACTCGTGTAAGCCTTATTAGTTTCAGAATCAACCATTTGCTTAATACTATTTTTAAACTCATCACTAAAATATGAAGAAACAGAATCATAATCATCATTATTAATTGAAATCAATATTTTTTCAGCAACTTCTTTTGAATAAGCAGGTTCTTCTGCTCCTCTTCGAGCACAGCCAAATATGAAGGAAGCAATAAAAATACATGTTAAAATTATTAAAACTGGAGTAAAGTTAATTATTTTTTTTGTTCTCATCTACCAACCTTTGTTCTTCCTTATTTTTAGATTATTCTACTTGCTTAAATTACCGTTTATCCTCACATTATTGTTATGCTAATTATTAAAGTTAGATATAGCAAGCACTAATAATATAATTTTTTTAATAGCCAAGCCATATTTTGACCTAATATTTTAAAAGTCTCTACACCTTCTGAATCATTTAAAACCTCTCCTTTTTCTCTTCCAAAACCTATATTCCAATAAATAGAAGAAGGAACTATGCATTGATTTAAAAGAAAAAGATTGTTAATCTGATTACACACATTTACGGCACCAGCTCTTCTTGCAATTGCAATTCCTGCAGCAACTTTTCGTTTTAATTTATACCCACCTGCTCTTGCACAATATCCTGTCCTGTCTATAAATGCCTTTGTTTGAGGCGTAACTGAACCAAAATATGTTGGAGAACCAATAATTATCCCCTCTGATTCATAAATTTTTGCAAGATATTCATTAAAAGGATCTGACTTTATTGAACAAAAACCATCCTTTGTTTTTTTACACTTTTCACAGGCATCACAGTTTTTTATGGTTTCTATTCCAAGATGGATTAATTCAGATTCGATTCCTTCTTTTTTTAGCTCATCAATAATTATATTAATAGCTAAAAATGTATTACCATCTCTTCTTGAACTCCCATTTAACGCTATTATTTTCAATTTACTTCCACCTTTCTAACTAAACTTTTTTAAATTTATCAAATATTTATAAACTTTTATAAATTACTGCTAAATATGGGAACATCTAAAATTTCGTGATAGTAACAAAAACAAAACTTTAAGAGCTAGGATACAGTTACTTTAAGAAAACCATTTGAAGGCAAAGTGAGCATACATAGTTCCTCTTTTAAGAGGAGAGCTAAAGCCTTAAAACTTTAAGCAAGCTTCCCCTCAGCTTTAGGCAAAGCTTTGCGTGTTTTCTTAAAGTAACTGTATCATAGCTAAATAATTTATCTTTATCATGGAATTTTAGATGCTTATTTAAATGATCTAACAATGTAATTTAATTACTCATCTATTTGACTTAATTTTAATCAATATATATCCTAGGTATTCTATCGCCAATCATGCAAACAATTTCATAACTTATGGTTCCAATTAAATCAGCAAGCCTGGAAGCAGTTATTTTTTTGCTTTCACTTTTCCCAATTAAAATAACTTCGTCACCTATTTTTGCATTCTTTGCTCCACTGCAGTCCGTAATATCAATCATCAATTGATCCATAGTAATATTCCCAACTATTGGCGCAACACAATCATTAAAAATTACATAAGATTTATTTGAAAAATTCCAAGAATAGCCATCAGCATAACCAATCGGAATAGTAGCTATAATACTTTCTCTTTTAGTTTTATAAGTGCCACAATACGAGATTTGCTCTCCAACATCCACTCTTTTTAAAAAAGAAATTTTAGCTTTAAGACTTAAAACTGGCTCAAGATTTTCTAATAAACCTACAGCCTTTCCATCACAAAATTCTTTGTAATCATCTCCTAATGGATTTATCCCGTATGCGAGTATTCCAAGCCTTACCATGTCAAGATACATATTTGGATATCTTATGAATGCAGCACTATTTGCACTATGATAGGTCTTTATATCTGGGCATACTTTTTTTAGTTCATTAATTATTTTATTAAATCTTTCCCATTGAGCCAATGTAAACGAATCATCTTTTTTTGAAGCACAAGCAAAATGAGTAAAAACTCCTTCAATAATAAGATTAGGCATTTTTGATATAAGAATAATTTCCTGAACCGCTGCTCTATAATTTATGCCAATCCTGTTCATCCCAGTATCAATTTTTATATGAACTTTACAACTCTTGTTTATTGAATCACATAAATTTGAGATTAACTTTGCGCTTTCAAGCGAGGTTACGGAAAGCTGAATATCATTATATATTGCATCCTTTATCTTTTCAGAAGCATGAGAACCTAAACAAAGTATTGGCGCAATTATTCCACCATCTCTAAGCTTTAAGCCTTCTTGCACAAGAGCTACCCCTAAATAATCCACTCCAGATTTTAAAGCATTTTTTGAAACTTCTAGAAGTCCGTGTCCATAAGCATTTGCCTTAACAACCATCATTATTCTCGGTATACTTTTGAAATCTTGCCTATTTTTGGAAGAATTTGAATAAGAATTTATATATTTTTTAATAAATTGTAAATTTTTATTTAAACTTTTAAGATTTATTTCTACCCATGCAAACCTATTTTCTGGTGAGTATATTTGACTTGAATTATACATATCTTAGGAACTTTCTATCTACAAATTTTATCTATTAATCTTCTTGTTAAATTCTTCCTCTTAGCCATTACTTTAATTATTCTTAATCTTCTTGGTCTTTATTTAATGCCAAAATACCAATCTTTATGGACGCTAATTTTAATCTTTTTACATCTTAATATTTTATATAACACATGAAATATTATGATTTATCTTTATCTTTATTAACTATCGAACTTACAATGTCAGCTCTTGTAATTATTCCAACTAGCTTTTTATCTTTGGAAATAATTGGGATTCTATTAACTTTGTTACGAATCATTAGCTCCGCGATTTCACTTACTGGGGTATCTGGACTAGCTGTAATTACCTTTGGATTCATTATTTCTTCAACTTTTGTTGCTAAATGTTTTCTTAGATTATTTTTAAATTTATTTAAACTTTCAAGATAAATAATACTATCAAGTAACTTAAAGTAGCGAGGAAAATGTAACTCAGTACCTTTAACAATTATATCGCCCTCAGTAACTATTCCAACCATATTCCCATCGTCATCAACTACAGGAACACCACTTATTTTATTTTTAAGTAAAAGCTCAGATAATTCTTCTATAGATGCATTTTTATTTATTGTAATAACATCCTTTATCATTATATCCTTTGCTGTCAGTTCTGGCATAATTTCTCCTTTATAATTACTAAATTCCCTTTAAATTAATCCTAAATAAATTCTAAAAAATAATCTTAAAAGAAAGTTTTAAATAATTTAAGTTTTAATAAAATTTTATCTATAAAATCCTTTTCATGTCATAAACTTAATATTTTATCAAGTCTTAATATTTTAATTTTTCAATCTTAGTAAACACTTGCTTTAACCCATCAAGCAAATCAGTTGCAACAAGTGATGTCTTGCTTGTATTTTTACTTATAATATCAGAAGATAATCCATGAACATAAGCACCACAAATTGCAGATGTAAACTGGCTCATCCCTTGACATAAAAATGAGCCTATTATACCCGTTAATATATCACCTGTTCCCGCTGTGGCAAGTGCAAAATCTCCTGTCGGGTTCAAAAAAGTAATACCCTCTTTATTAGAAATAACAGTTGATGGTCCTTTTAGCAAAGAAATTAGATTAAACTTTTTTGCAGTTTGTATATTTACATTTATTCTATCTTCAGGTTGAATTTTTTCTATTCCAAGAATTGATGCAAGCTCTCCAGAATGTGGAGTTATAACTATATGGTTCAAGTCAAACAAATCATCATTTACCCACTCTTTAAGCGCCTGCAAACCGTCTGCATCCAATACAGTTGGCTTTTTTATATTCTTCAAAACTTCTCTAACAAGTTGAATAGTACTTGGATGTCTTGAAAGGCCTGGACCAATAGCAATAGCATCATATTTTTTACTTTCCTTAAAAATCTTATCAAATGAATCATAACTAATAGAACATGATTCAGTTTGATTAACAGGTAAAGTCATAACCTCAGTTAATTTAATTTCAAAAATATCATTTAATTCTCGAGGACAAACTAAAGTAACTAACCCGGCACCAGCCCTCATTGCCGCCATACAAGTCATAGCTGCTGCTCCAGTAAAGCCCTTTGAGCCAGCAATAACTAATAATTTACCAACTGAATGCTTATAAGCAGTTGCTGGTCTATAAGGAATACTATCAGAAACCCATTTCAAGGTACTTTCAAAAAAGTTCTCATATTCACTGTAATATTCTGAAGGAATTCCAATATCTACGACAACAACTTTGCCACAATATTCAGCACCTGGATACATTAAAAGACCTAGCTTTTTAGCACCAAAGGTAATAGTATAATCTGCTTTAATTGCTTCTCCCAAAACTTTACCATCATCTGAGTCAACTCCAGAAGGAATATCAACAGCAAAAACAGTAAATCCTTTTCTTTCTTCTATTGTTTCATCCTTAGTTTTCCTATATTCATTATTTATGATTACATTAGAATAAATTTCATATTTAACTCTTTTGCTTGCATTCACAAGTTTTATTATCTCAAGTGCAAAGCCTCTTATTTCACTACCATGAAGTCCAGTCCCAAAAATTGCATCCACAACAAAATCACACTTTTCTAAATCGTCTTTTAGCTTCGATAAGTAAGATAAATCAGAAGAAGAAATAAAGTTAACATTTAAAAGTTCACTTAACTTATTAAAATAAAATAAACTGTCATTTGAAAGCTTTTCTTTTAAACCTATACAGTATGTATTTATTTTAAAGCCAAGTTTTGAAAGATTATATGCACATACAAAACCATCTCCACCATTATTGCCTGTCCCACACAAAACAACCCCATTAAAATCTTTAAAACTGTAATCTGTTTCTTTAAATCTTATTCTTGATTTAAAGATCTCTTCAATAAAATCTGAAACACCTGTGCCAGCATTATTCATAAGCCATTTAGAATCAATTCCTGATTCTATGCACTTCTTATCAATCTCGGTAATATTACTTCCTTTTAAAATTCTCACAAGATTATCATTTAAAAATTCGACCATTTTATCACTTTAGTAAAGATAATTTTTTATTTTCATAAATAAAGTTCTTTTTTCCCATCACCCTTTAAGAGAAATTGCCGAAGCTACGCAATAAGCTTCAGTAGAAGATAGGGTTATTTTAATTTCTTTGATATTGTTATCCATACAATAATTTTTTGTTTTATTATAAAGAATTATATAAGGCATGCCATTTTCATAATTTAAAACTTCTATTTCCTTAAAAAAAATAACATTACCCAAGCCTTTACCTAAGCTTTTTGCAGCAGCTTCCTTGGCAGCAAAACGAGATGCAAAGCTTTGATATTGATTTTTGCCTTTAGACAAGCAATACTTTATTTCCTCATCTGTAAAGATTTTCCCAAGAAACCTTGGAAATTTCTCAATCGCATCTTTTACTCTTATAACCTCTATTAAATCAATTCCGATACCATAAATTTCCATAAGCTCTTAACTATTTAAATCTAATTAATCTAATTAATCTAATATTTAGACACCAATTAATAATATAGCTCTCAAACTTTACTCCACAGTGACACTTTTGGCCAAGTTTCTTGGTTGGTCAACATTTCTTCCAAGATTTTTTGCAATATAGTAAGCTAAAAGTTGTAAAGGGATGACAGTTAAAATTCCATATAATTCTTCTAAAGTTTTTGGTATATAAAACACGTAATCAGCATATTTTTCAATTTCATTGTCATCTTCAGTTGCAATTGCGAGTACTGTCGCACGCCTTGCTCTAACTTCTTCAATGTTACTGAGCATCTTGTCATAAATAAAATCTTTTGGGATTATTCCTACCACTGTAGTATTTGAGTCAGTTAGCGCAATTGGTCCATGTTTCATTTCGCCAGCTGCATAACCTTCGGCATGTATATAAGATACCTCTTTTAGCTTTAGTGCACCTTCCAATGCAATAGGCAGGCCAAAGATTCTCCCAAGAAATAAAAAAGTTCTATATTTATATAAACGATCGGCAATTCTCTTAATTTTATCTGCTTCATTTAAAATAAGCTGGACTTTATTTGGTATAAATTCAAGCTCTTCAAGTATTTTTTTATATTTTTCTTCTTCTAAATTACCATTAACTTTGCCAAAATAAAGAGCCATCAAATACATTATTACAATCTGAGCAGTAAAAGTCTTTGTCGCGCACACACCTATTTCAGGACCCGAATGAGTATAAATTACAGAATCGGATTCTCTTGCAACAGTACTTCCAACTACATTTGTAATTGCTACTATTTTAGCGCCTTTTTCTCTTGCTTCTCTTATTGCAGCTAAAGTATCTATTGTTTCACCTGATTGAGTAATCGCAATAAAAAGACAATTCTTTTCAACAATTGGATCTTTGTACCTATATTCTGAAGAAAACTCTACTTCAACAGGTATCTTTGCCCATCTCTCAATTAATTGCCTACCTAAAATCGCAGCATGATAAGAAGTCCCGCAAGCTATAATTTGAATTCTATTTAAATTTCTTATTTGCTCATCTGTAACGTTAAGTTCGCTGAAATTAAGAGTACCATTCACAAGTCTTCCACGCATTGTTTCCTTAATGCCAAAGGGTTGCTCGAATATTTCTTTGAGCATAAAATCTTCATAACCCGATTTTTCTGCACTAGCAATAGACCAATTTACTTTAAATGGTTCTCTTTCCAAGCGTTTCCCATCGATATTAAAAATTTCTATATTATCTTTGCTAACTCTTACAGTTTCAAAATCATTGACCACAATAAAATTCCTTGTGTGTTCCAGCACAGCAGGCATATCTGATGCAAGAAAATTTCCATTTTTACCCACTCCAACTATTAACGGGCTTGCAATTCTTGCAGCTATGATTTCATCTGGAAAATCTGAACTTATCGCAACTATAGCCCCGGATCCTTTAATTCTTTTTACTAGCTTCTGCATTGCAACAAGTAAGTCTCCATTATTATATTCTTCGAGAAGATGAGGCAAAACTTCGGTATCTGTCTCAGATAAAAATTTATGGCCTTTAGATATAAGTTCTCTTTTTAATTCAGCATAATTTTCAATAATACCATTATGGACTACCGCAATCTTACCTGAACAATCCAGGTGAGGATGTGCATTTATTGTAGTTGGCTCTCCATGAGTTGCCCACCTTGTATGGCCAATACCAACATTACCATTAAAGTCAAGGTTTTCTAATGTCTTTTCAAGTTCAGCAATTTTCCCAGCTTGCTTTGCTACTTTTACTATTGAATTTTGGCTACACTCATCATTAACTAAAATTGCTATACCTGCTGAATCATATCCCCTATATTCAAGTCTTTTTAAGCCGTTGATTATAATATTTTTGCATTTCTCCCCACCAATATATGAAATTATCCCACACATAGAAACTCCAATCTTTTAATAAAAATTAAAAAGTATTAATTAGCATTAAAAACATAAATAAATAAAAAATCTAAAAAATAATTAAAAATATGATATCAGATTTTTTTAAAATCTGATAAAGAAATAACATTAAATTTTTATTAGATACCCACGCACTAAAGTGCGTGGCACTCTGCCCTTACGGGTTTTTAGAAAGTAGCCGGATATCAATTTATAAAAATCTTAATTATTTAAACTACTTTAAAAATGTAGAAAAAATAAACAAGATTAATTTAAAGAATTAATAAAAGCGCATAAATCTTCTTGAATATCTCTAACAAGTTCAATTGTTTGGGCTTCTACCATAACCCTAATAAGAGGCTCTGTTCCTGAAGAACGCACAACAATTTTCCCCTCATTTTGTAAAAGTTTTTCTGCCTCTTTTATTTTTTGTTTTAACTGCTCGCTTTGCATTATATGATTTTTATTTTTTACTCTTAAATTTCTTAGTTCTTGAGGATAATGTTCAATTACATCATATACTTCATCAGGATTTATATTACTTTTTAAAAGAAAATTTAGAAACGTCAAAGTTGAAAGAAGGCCATCGCCTATATCACTATAATTCCTAAAAATTATATGTCCAGATTGTTCACCACCTATTATTACATCATTTTCAAGCATTTTTTCTAGCACATATCTGTCGCCAACTTTTGTCTTATAGACTTTAATCCCATTGTCTGCCATTGCTTTTTCAAAGCCATAATTAGCCATTATTGTTGTAACGATAGAGTTATTTTTCAACATATTATTTTTTTTCATCTCAATAGCACTAAATGCCATTAATACATCACCATCTAGTATTCTTGAAAACCTGTCACAGCCAATTACCCTATCACCATCTCCATCATAAGAAAAACCTAAATCAGCACCACTTTCTTTAACTATTTTCTGAAGAAACTCAGGATGGGTTGAGCCACAATTTTTGTTAATCAAGCCACTATATATGTCAGTATTATACTTTATAACTTTAGCACCAAACATTTCAAGAACTTTTGGAACAGTAATACTTGTCGCACCATTAGCACAATCAACTGCTATTTTCAGTCCATCTAAATTCAAGCAAAAATCTTTTATTATATGATTAATATAAATTTCAAGAGCATTTTCTACCTTTTGTAATCGCCCAATATCTAAGCCAATAATTTCGTCTTCATTAAAATTTCCATTTTTAAGAATTAAATCTTCAAGCTTCTCCTCCTCCTCGTTAGTTAATTTTACCCCATTTTGTTTAAAGATTTTTATACCATTATCTTCAAGAGGATTATGAGATGCTGATATTACAATAGCTCCGTCCATTCCAAGAATTTTAGAAAGCATTGCTGTGCCAGGCGTACTCAATACACCAGCGCTATAAACATCACAACCACTTGACATGATACCAGCAGCTAGTGCAGCTTCAAGAAAATCTCCTGAGGGCCGCGTGTCTTTGCCAATAAGTATTTTCAAGTTCTTCTTTCTAACCCCTTGCTTATTTATTTCTATTTTTGAGCTTAAATTTAAAAACTTCGCAACAGACTTACCAACATTTAACACAAACTCAGGGGTTAAATCTTTATTTGCTACACCTCTGATCCCATCGGTTCCAAAGAGTTGCCTTAAATCTCTTTCCATTAAAACCTCTTTTAGTATTTTAGTATATTTATTCCTTCATCTATTTTTTATTTGATATTGCTTAGTATTATTGACTTTTAATAAATAATTTTAAGTGTTTTAAGTATAATCTTTTTCCACAAAAGGTGAAGTCATTGCCGAGAGTAACCCAAAATAATTCATTTTAAACTTAACTATACTTCCAACCTTTAAATTAAAATTATCCATACATTGCACTTGGTTTCCTAATAAAAAATCTCTTGGATCTATTTCTTTTTTAGAATTAAAGCTAAAATCATAAAAAAATTCAAGATTTTGATATTCTTTCTTTAAACATAAAACTGTATGATCGCTGCTTTGGCCAACTATCTCATAATAAGGATTAAGAATTTTTAAATGCTTGCAATCAACATCTTGAAGACCGAGTGCGAGAATTGCTTTATAAATTTTATTATTTTTTTCTTTCACTTCAATCACTTCTGCTTCAAGAGTAAAGCAATCATTATGTGCACCTTCTATGACTTCATAATCTATAGTTTCATTTCCTAAAAAAATTGCTTCGCCTATCCTTACTTGATTAACTTCAGGTGGTAAAGTTCCTGACTCTATAAATTTCCAAACGCTACTATTGCCACCTGATATTATTGGGATTGTATAGTTATAGTCTTTAAAAATTTTATTCCTCATTTTTACTAGATTTTCAACGCTTTTTATAGTTGGCCTTCTTTTTGAAATACATCTTGCATTGGTACCAAGTCCTATTATATTTATATTTTTATAATTATTGTAAACTTCGTGAAAGAAAGGAACAACTTCATAAGGATAAATTCCCTCACGCTTGTCATCCATTTCTACCATTATTATAATATTGTGTTTTTTCCTTTTGCGCTCACAAATTTTTGATATAACCTTTACTGTTTCGAGCTCCGTTTGCATAGAAACATCGCAGACACCAATAAGTTTTTCGCATTCAGAAATCATAGGTGTTCTTAAAAGAATTAACTGTTGACCATATCCAAAATATTTTCTAAGCTTAATTAAATTTATTAGACGGCTATCTCCAAATATTGATATTCCTGATCTTTTTAGAACTTTGACAATATTAATATCTGCAAGAACACTTTTTGTAACGCCAACGACCGATATGCCATTCTTGACACACCGGTCGTTAATTAACTTTGCATTATCAGCAATTTTTTTTAAATTTATTTTAATTAAGGGAAAATTCATTAAAAGGAAATAAATAAAGATTAACAATTAAAGCATCATTAAACACTTTATTATCTCTTGGAGAATTGCGGCCTTTTTCGTGCTTTCTTAAGTCCATATTTCTTTCTTTCCTTAATTCTTGGATCTCTTGTAAGAAAACCCTCTTTTTTAAGTAAAACTCTATAATCTGGATTTACCTCAAGCAATGCTCTTGAAATCCCATATCTTAGTGCACCCGCCTGACCAGAAACTCCTCCACCTTTTATACTAGCTATTACATCGTATGAATCTACTGTAGCCGTAATATTTAATGGCTCAGTAATCATATTCGTTAAAGTATGACTCGGAAAGTACTCCTTAAAATCTCTATTATTCACAACAATTTTACCAGTCCCAGGTTTTAGCCAAACTTTAGCTATTGATTCTTTCCTTTTCCCAGTTGCATAATATTTTACTTCTTCCGACAATTTTTCTCCTTTTAAAAAGACCTAATCTCAAATTATTAAATTGATTAAATCAGAAATAAATGCTAATTTTCTAAACTAATCTAACAAAATTACTCAAGCTCAAGCAATTCGGGTTTTTGAGCTTTATGAGGATGGACCTCACCAGGATAGATTTTTAATTTTTTTAAAAGCCTTCTTCCTAAGATATTATGTGGAAGCATACCACCCACTGCTTTTCTTAACACAAAATCTGGTGAGTTCTTCATAAGTTTCCCAAGACTTGTAACTTTTATATTACCAGTATAACCTGAATGTCTGTAATACATTTTTTGTTCAAGTTTCTTGCCCGTAACTTCCATTTTGCTTGCATTTATCACAATAACATAATCTCCGCAATCAATGTGAGGAGTAAAAAAAGGCTTATTTTTACCCCTTAAAATCTTTGCAATCTCAGTTGAAAGTCTTCCAAGTGTCTTTCCACTTGCATCTATTAAATACCATTTTTTTTCTATATCTTTTTCTTTTGCGCTAAAAGTTTTTGTGCCAACAGTTACCATTTATCCTCCAATCAAACTTAAAACCATAAAAACTAATTATATCCGACTTCTGTTAAAAACAATCCTTTTGAATCTACAATATTTCCTGCTAAATTTCTATCTTTTAAATTTATAGCTTCTATAACACTTGAAACATCTCTTATCGCCTTGCCAACTTCTAAAACTGTTCCAATCATAATTCTAGCCATATTATACAAAAAAGAATTTGCTTTTATATTAAAAACAAGTACATTATCCTGATAATAATTTTTAAAACTTCTAACATTAAACTCAAAAATATTTTTCACCTTATTTTCATTTTTATCATCAGGACTGCAAAAAGAACTAAGGTTATGCTCACCTAAAAAATACCTACAAGCTTCGTTCATCAAATTTACATCCAGCTTTTTACATACCAAAATACTATATTTTTTCAAGAAAACACTCTGATAACAATCATTTACAACAAAATAGTTATATTTTCTCCAAAGAGCACAATGTTTTGAACTAAAATTCTCTGAAACCTCTTTCACTTCTTTTACTGAAATATCCTCAGGCAAAAGCAAATTTAATGACCATTGTAATCTATTTAATTCAAATTTCTTTTTTACTTTAAAATTAATAACCTGCCCTGTTGCATGAACACCAGTATCAGTTCTTCCAGCATAGGAAATATTCACTTCATTGTTAAAAATTTGGTTAAGAACTTTTAATATTTCATGTTGAACAGTCCTTAACCCACCAGGCTGAATTTGAAAACCATGAAAATTACTCCCGTCGTACTCTATAACAGCCTTATAATTATGCATTTAAAATTCTACACCTTGGTTATCTTGTTTAATTTTAAACCATCAGTTTTTAAAAATTACTTTAAAAGTTCAACTTGAACTATCTCAGCACCATCACCAAGTCTATTTTTTAATTTTACTATCCTCGTAAAACCACTTGAACGAGTATAAGTATTTGGAGCAATTTCATCAAAAAGTTTTTTTACCGCATCATAATTACCTAGGAGTTTTAAACAATGCCTTCTTGAAGAAATATCATCCTTCTTAGCACAAACTATCAATTTATCTACAAACATTCTTAAATATTTAGCTTTCGCCGCAGTTGTCTCTATTTTTCCATGTTCTATCAATGAAATTGCAAGGTTTCTAACAATAGCTTTTTGATGTGCACTGCTACCACCTAATCTTCTTCCTCTTTTTGGCTGAACCATATCTTAAATCTCCCAAATCTATTTTTTCTTAAATGACAGACCTAACTCTTGTATTTTATTCCTTACTTCTTGAATAGACTTTTGACCAAAATTTCTTATATCAAGAAGATCTTCTTCTGTATATTGAAGTAAGTCCTCAACAGTATCAATACCTGCCCTCTTCAAACAATTATATGACCTTACAGACAACTCAAGATCATCAATAGAGGGATATTGTTGCTCATCTGTTTTTTGCTTAACTTCTTCAAAAATGGGATCCTCGTTTTTTATTTTATCTGAAAGATCAATCATGAGACTCATATAGTCATTTATTATTTTAGCAGCTAAGCTTAAAGCTTCCTCTGGTTTAATACTTCCATTTGTTTTAATTGTCATTACTAATTTATCAAAATTTGTAACCTGACCTACACGAGTATTCTCAACTTTAAACATAACCCTTCTTACAGGCGAGAAAACTGTATCAATTGGAATAACTCCTAGGGGATCATTTGGAGATATATTTTCTTCAGCAGGTTTATATCCCACACCTTTTTCAACAAACATTTCCATCCTTAGATTCCCATTATCTGACAAAGTTCCAATATAACAATCTTTATTCATGATTTCTACCCCAGCAGGCAAAAATATATCCTCAGCTCTTATTACACCAGGTCCTTTTTTTTCAAGTCTTACCATTGCTTGGTCAATTAAATCCATTTTGAAAACTATCTGACGTAAATTCCCAATAAGTTCAATTATATCTTCTCTAAGTCCTTCGAGTGTTGTGAACTCATGCTGGATATTATCAATTCTTAACTTTGTTATTCCTACACCTTCTATAGAAGATAATAAAACCCTTCTAATTGAGTTTCCCAGAGTATGACCAAAACCTCTTTCTAGCGGTTCGATAGTAAAACTGCCTTCAAAATCATTTTCTAATTTTTTACTTATAATTGGTTTATGCATTTTTAGCAATTTATTTTAACCTCCTAAAATTAAGAGAGACTATTTAATTTGTTAATAAAAATCAAAGTAATTCTAAAAAATATTATTGAAATCTAACTAGATAAAATAAAAAAAATACTGTAGCTAAAGTTTTGAAATCAAATCAGTACCTAGAGTAAAGCTCAACTATCATCTGCTCATTAATGGGAGCCTTGATATCTGATCTTTCTGGAAGTCTTAATACTTTTCCCTTAAAATTATTAAAATCAACACTAAGCCACTCAGGTATGCTAATACTACCAGCAGTTTCCTTTGCTTCCACAATTTGAAGTAACTCTCTACTTTTGTCAGCAATTGAAATTTCATCACCTTCCCTAACTTGATAAGAAGGAATATCTAATTTTTTAGAATTTACCATTACATGACCATGTGAAATAAACTGCCTTGCTTGTGGACGTGAAACCGCAAAGCCCATTTGATAAACAACATTGTCTAAGCGCATTTCTATAAGCTGTAACAGTATCTCGCCCGTAATGCCTTTTTTTCTTGTAGCTTTCTTATAATAATTTAAAAACTGTCTTTCCAGTAAACCGTAATATCTTTTTGCTTTTTGTTTTTCTCTTAATTGAGTATAATATTCAGACTCTGTAAGTCTCATTTTAGCTTTTTGACCTGGGGCATATGGTTTTTTTGTAACTCCACATTTATCTGAAAAACACCTTACCCCTTTTAAGAATAATTTCTCTTTTTCTCTCCTGCATAGCTTACAAACAGAATCTTTAATTCTAGCCATTTACAATAACTCCTTATTAATATTAAAAAACTTATTAAAACCTTACAATTTTAAAATCTTATCCATTATTTTACATCTGCTCATTAATATTGACTTATGCTCAACATATTAATATCTATCTCACCTATACTTTTTAGATTTAACTTATACCCTTCTTCTTTTGGGTGGTCTACAACCATTGTGAGGAATAGGTGTAACATCCATAATAGAACCTATTTCAAGGCCAGAAGCTTGCAGCGATCTTACAGCTGTTTCTCTGCCAGCACCCACTCCTTTTACTCTCACATCAACCTTAGCAACACCATGCTCTTGAGCCAACCTTGCTACTGCTGAAGCAGTAACTTGAGCTGCAAATGGAGTACTTTTTCTTGAACCTTTAAAACCATGACCACCTGCACTTCCCCAAGCAATTGTATTGCCATTTAAATCTGTTATTGTAACTATGGTGTTATTAAAAGTAGACTGAATGTGGGCAATTCCATATGGTATATTTTTTCTTTCTTTTCTTTTTACTCTTTTTTTCGTCGTTTGTTTAGCTGCCAAATTATCCTCCTAATTATTTAACCGTAACAGTTTTTTTCTTAATACCTACTGAAGGTCTTCGGCCCTTTCTTGTTCTAGCATTTGTATGGGTTCTCTGCCCTCTTACAGGCAACCCTCTCTTATGCATTATTCCTCTATAAGAATTAATATCTATTAATCTTTTAATATTCTGGCTAACTTCCCTTCTAAGATCGCCTTCAACTTTCAAATTAGTATCTATATATTCTCTTATCTTTATGACTTCGTCTTCAGTTAAATCACTTGTCTTTCTTGTAGGGTCAATACCCAAATCATCAAGAATTTTTTTTGCAGTTGGCCTTCCTATACCATAAATATAAGTCAGTGCAATGACTATATGCTTATTCTTAGGGATATCAACTCCAGCAATTCTAGCCACTTAATTCCTCCTTAACCTTGTTTTTGTTTATGACGAGGATTTTTACAAATCACCATTACTTTGCCTTCTCTTCGAATAATCCGGCAATCTTTACATATTCTTTTTATAGATGGTCTAACTTTCATTTTTTATTCCTTCATCATCTAAATTTTTTTTATTTATTATTATTTATATTACTTATTCGATACTTGCCTTTTACAAAATTTTTAAAAAAATTTACTAGAAAAATAATTATTACTTAAAACTTCTAAATAAAATCTATTTTATTTTAAGTCTTAATTATTTTTTCCTATAAATTATCCTACCCCTTGTTAAATCATAAGGAGACAGCTCTACTCGCACAATATCCCCAGGAAGAATCTTTATATAATGCATCCTCATCTTACCTGAAATATGAGCAAGAACTTTATGGCCATTTTCAAGCTCTACCTTAAACATCGCATTTGGTAAAGCTTCTAATATTGTACCTTCTACTTCGATAACTTCTTCTTTTTTAGAAATATTACCCTTCCTTTACTATCTTACAAAAAACAAACCGTGAGTATAGCAAATATAAATAAAAAAGTCTATAACTATTTATTTATATAAGCATCTAAAATTCCATGATAAAGATAAATTATTAATATCTACAACAAAATTTATAAAATTAAAACTGCTAATAAATTAGTAAATTTAATTTTATTAATCTAATCTTGATAATATTAAAGGGCCATTTAAAGTTACTGCAACCATATCTTCAAAATGACAAGAATTTTTTCTGTCTTTTGTAACAACAGTCCACATATCTGACAAAACTTCTACATCACTTGAACCTTCATTTAGCATTGGCTCTATGGCAAACACTATACCTTTTTTTAATAGTATTCCTTGATGAGGAGGTCCATAATTTAACACTTGAGGATCCTCATGCATTTCTCTTCCTATACCATGCCCAACAAAATCTTTCACAACTGAATATCCATTAGCAATTGCCCTTGACTCTATAGCATGAGAAATATCACCAAGCCTGTTTCCTACTAAGCATTTATCAATCCCATCATTAAGTGCATCCCAAGTCGCTTTTAAAAGTTTTTCTAGTTCTTTTGTACCTTTGCCTACTATATAGCTTCTCGTAGCATCTCCATAAAATCCGTCAAGCTTTACTCCAATATCTATAGAGATAAGATCGCCTTCTTTAAGTACTCTTTTCCCCGGAATACCATGAACTACCACTTCATTTATGGAAGTACATATATTTCCAGGAAATGGAACTTTAGAAATCCTACCTGAATAACCTTTAAAAGCAGGCTTAGCATTATGAGAAATAATAAATTCCTCAGCAATTTTATCTAACTTCTCAGTTGAAATACCTGGTTTTATAAACTTCTCTAATTCTAAAAAAACGTTAGCAACAAGCTCTCCAGCTCTGCGCAACTTATTTATTTCATCATCAGATTTATAAGTAATCATAAATTTGCCAAAATCCTCTCAAAAATTTCATCCTCTGTGCCAATACCATCAATATTAACTAACAAATTTTTATCATCATAATACTTAACTAAAGGCTCTGTTTGCTGCTTATATACTTCAAGCCTTTTTCTTATTACCTCTTCTGAATCATCTTCTCTTTTTATAAGATTGCCTCCACATAACTTGCAAACAAGAGGAGAATCCTTTCTATTAAAGTCACTTAACTTAAAAACTTTATGGCAAGAATCGCACACGAGCCTACTTGTAATTCGCTTTACGATTTCATCCTCATCTACAACAATATTTATAACTTTATCTATATTTAATTTGAGGCTTGCCAAAAGTTCATCAAACTTTTTAGCTTGTTCCAAAGTCCTCGGAAAGCCATCCATTAAAAACCCATCTTTAAATTTATCAGACATCAATTCATCTTTTATCATTTCAATTATTAAATCGTCAGGCACAAGTTTCCCACTCTTAACAAAATCTTGAGCTTTTCTACCAAGCTCGCTTCCTTTATTAATTTCACTTCTCAATATATCTCCCGTAGAAACATGAGGAATTGCAAATCTTTCTGATATTTTTTTTGCCTGGGTTCCCTTTCCAACTCCAGGCGCCCCTAGTAGTATTAACCTCATTTAATAAATCCCTCGTAATCCCTCATCATCAACTGTGATTCTAACCATTTCATAGTTTCCAAAGCAACACTTACTGCAATTAAGACAGAAGTCCCTCCAAATTTAAAAGGTATACCGAATGAGTCAATTAAAATCTCGGGAAGTATAGCAATTATTGCTAGAAAAATAGCTCCTGGTAAAGTAATCCTATTTAAGATATTAGAAAGAAAATCTGACGTGCTCTTGCCTGGACGGATGCCAGGAATATAGCCACCATATTTTCTTAAATTCTCTGCAGTATCATTTGGATTAAATGAAATAGCAGTATAGAAATAGGCAAATACAATTATTAATATCGAATAAATCACTATATAAATTGGATTTATTCTTCCTCCTGTTGTTGGACTTAATATATTTGCTAAACTTTGAAGCCAGCCAACATTTGCAAATTGAGCAATTGTAGCAGGAAAAAGCAAAACAGATACTGCCAAAATAATTGGCATAACACCTGACTGATTTACTTTTAAGGGGATATAAGTACTTTGGCCACCAAATACTTTTCTTCCAACAATTCTTTTTGCATACTGTACAGGAATTCTTCTTTCTCCTTCTTGAATTAAAATAATGGCAACAACCGTTCCAATAGCTATCAATACAAAAACAAAAATTAAAAACCAGTTTGTCCCTTGTAATCTAAACAAACTAATTATTGATCCAGGTATACGAGAAACAATTGAGGCAAAAATTATAAGAGAGATCCCATTTCCTATGCCATGTAGATTAATGAGCTCCCCAAACCACATTATTATAAGAGTACCAGCAGTAAGTGTAATAATTATTAGAGTTACATGCATCCAATCAAAATTTGGAATAGCTCCAAAATTTCTAAAATAAAATGTCATAGCAAAAGCCTGTATTAGTGCAAGACCAAAAGTAATATATCTTGAAATTTGATTTATCCTTCTTCTGCCAGTTTCGCCTTCTTTTGCAAGTTGATCAAGTTTTGGTATAACCACTTGCAAGAGTTGCATAATGATTGTAGCAGTAATATAGGGCATTATTCCAAGAGAAAAGACAGAGAATCTTCCTAAAGCACCTCCTGAAAATAAATCCAACATTCCTATAATGCCTTGTTCAACTTGTGCAAAAATTTTCGTGGCATCTACACCAGGGATTGTTAAAGTTGCACCAAACCTATAAATTGCTAATATGCCAAATGTAAATAATATCCTATTCCTTAATTCTTTAATTTTGAATGCATTTAAAATAGCACGAAACATTAAACTTCCTCCGCTTTTCCTCCAGCTTTCTCGATTTTCTGAATCGCGCTTTTACTAAACAAATTTGCTTTAACAGTAAGTTTCTTAGTTAACTTGCCATTACCAAGAATTTTAACTTTAGAATTGTCTTTCATAATCAAACCCATTTTTAAAAGTGCATTAAAATCAATAATTGAATTTTCATCAAATTTATTTAACTGTGATATATTTACAATATTTATTTCCTCTTTTCGGGTATTCTTAAACCCTTTAAGATGGGGTATTCTTCTGGTAATGGGCATTTGTCCACCTTCAAAGCCAAGTCTTGTTTTACTCTCCCCACCAGATCTAGACTTTTGACCTTTAGTACCCCTACCTGAAGTCTTGCCATGTCCTGAGCTCCCGCCCCTGCCAACTCTCTTTTTTCTCTTAACAGAACCATAAGCTGGCCCTAGATCACTAAGATTAACCATTTCATCTCCTCTAAAACTTATAAACTTATAATAAATTAGCTATCACTAACTTATCTAAGCTATCATTACCACCGATTTCATAATATTAATAATTTATTGAATTAATTTATTATTATCTACTTATTATCCTCATTATCCACATGTTTTAGTTCATCAGGGCTTCTTAAACTTTTAAGTCCACAAACTGTAGCATTAACTACACTTAAAGCATTGGAGCTTCCTATTATCTTTGCAACAACATCTGTTACTCCTGCCAATTCCATTATTATCCTTACAGGTCCACCTGCAATAACCCCAGTCCCAAGTTTAGCTGGTTTAAAGAAAACATGACCAGCTCCCTTTATTGCATTAATTTCATGTGGAATAGTTCCATCTTTAAGTGGAACCCTAAACATATTTTTTTTGGCAGCATGGACACCTTTTTGGATAGCAGTGGATACCTCATTAGCTTTCCCAAAACCAACACCAACCATTCCATTCATGTCGCCAACTGCAACCAAAGCAGAAAAACTAAATCGTCTCCCACCTTTTACAACCTTTGCCACTCTATTTATTTTTAGAACTTTTTCACTAATATCGCTTTCTTTTGAAAACTCTGGCACTAAGCCCTCCTTAATAACCTGCATTTTTAAAAAATTAACCCGCCTTCTCTGGCACCCTCTGCTAAGGCTTTTACTTTTCCATGGTATTTAAATTTACCTCTATCAAAAATAACTTTTGTTATATTTTTCTCCTTTGCCTTTTCAGCTAAAATTTTACCTGTTCTATAACAAACATTAATATAACCTTTTTCATCTGGAAGTTTTTCAATAATCTTGCTTGTGATGCCAGTAATAGTAAGCCCAGTATCCTGATCAATAATTTGAGCATAAATATATTTATTGCTTCTAAAAACACAAAGTCTTGGCTTATCTTTTGTGTTTTTTATTTTACTTCTAACTGATAGCTTTCGTCTTTCAGACGCGCTTCTAATTTCATTTTTAGTCCTCATTGAAACTCCCATTTCTTATAAAACTACTGTATATAAATTTACTTTTACTTTTGGCCGTTTTTACCACCAGTAGAGGTTGCCTTTCCAACTTTTCTTCTTATTATCTCATTTCTATATCTAATGCCCTTCCCTTTATATGGTTCAGGTTTTCTTATGTTTCTTATTGAACTTGCTACTTCTCCAACTTTTTGCTTATCAATTCCTTTTACTATAATAAGATTTTGAGCAGGAACTTCAAAGCTTATACCATCTATTGCCTTAATTATTACAGGGTGGGAATAGCCTATTGATATCTCCAAGTCATTACCTTTTTTATTAGCCCTATATCCAACTCCTACTAATTCAAGAGCCTTCTCAAACCCGTCGCTTACCCCTTTAACCATATTATTTATAAGACTCCTATAAAGCCCGTGCTGAGACCTTCCAATCCTATTATCAGTTTTTCTATTCACAATAATTTTATTATCTTCAACAGTAACACTTAAAGAGTCGCCAATTTTCTGAGATAATTCTCCAAGCTTACCTTTTACAGTAACCAAATTGTCATTTACATTAACACTTACACCAGATGGTATTTCAATTGGCTTTTTCCCAATTCTGGACACTTTAAACTCCCCCTTTTTATCATTACCAGATATAACAAATAACTTCTCCGCCAATACCTAACTTTCTTGCTTCTTCTCCAGTCATTATGCCCTTAGAAGTAGAAATAATAGCTACCCCAAAACCGCCAAGAACTTTAGGTATTTCATTTTTTTTAGCATAAACTCTTAAACTAGGTTTGCTTACTCTTTTTATACCATTTATTGGGCTTTTTTTATTTTTGTCAAACTTTAAATAAATTTTCAAACTGCCAACTGCATTATCATTGACAACTTCATAATTCTCTATAAAGCCCTCATCAAATAATATTTTTGCAATCTCCTTTTTTACATTTGAGTTAGGCATCTCAATTTTTTCAATTCTTGCTGTATTAGCATTTTTAATTCTAATTAACATATCAGCTATAGGATCTGTTAAAGACATTTAAAAACTCCTCCTTTAATTACCAACTAGACTTTTTAACCCCAGGTATCTTACCTTCAGATGCAAGTTCTCTTAAACAGATCCTGCATAAACCAAACTTCCTATAATATGCTCTTGCTCTACCACATCTGCTGCACCTGTTATATTTTCTAGTTGCAAACTTAGGTGTTCTTTGATTTTTTATAATTAATGATTTTTTAGCCAAAAAATCCTCCTGCTTATTTATAAAAATTATTTTCTAAATGGAAAACCGAATTTTTCAAGTAAACTTAATGAGTCCTCATTAGACTTGGAATTTATAGTAAAAGTAATATTCATACCTTTTATCGAAACTACTTCATCAATATCTACTTCTGGAAAAATGGTTTGCTCTTTTAATCCAAGCGTATAATTACCTTTACCATCAAAACTCTTTTTTGGAAGCCCTCTAAAATCTTTAACTCTAGGAATAGCAATATTTAATAACCTATCTAGAAATTCATACATTCTTGCTCCACGTAATGTTACTTTACAACCTATTGAATTTCCAGCTCTTACTTTAAAACTTGCGATTGACTTTTTCGCTTTTGTAACAACAGGTTTCTGCCCACTGAGTTTCATTAAATCTCTTACGGCGCCTTCTAATTCTTTAGGATTCTGAGTAGCAGAGCCGATGCCCATATTTATTGTAATTTTTTGCAGTTTTGGAACTTCCATTATATTCTTAAAATTTCTTTCCTTCATTAACTGACTAATAATTTCCTTTTCATATTTTTCTTTTAACCTAGGTTTTGTTACTGTCATATTTATCCTCTTTAAAAACTTACTTAAAACAATCTTTAAAACATTAAAATGTCTTTAAAATTAAATTTGTTGTCCACAATTTTTGCAAACTCTAACTTTTTCTTTACCATTGATTTCAAAACCAACCCTTACATCTTTACCACAACTTGGGCAAACAAGCTTAACACTTGAGATATGTATAGGTCCCTCTTTTTTGATTATCCCCCCAGGCTGGTTTTGTGCTTTCTGCCTTGTATGCCTTTTAATAATATTGGCACCTTCAACAAACACTTTTTCACTTCTTGGGTTTACTCTAAGAACCTTACCAACTTTACCCTTATCCTTGCCCTGCATTATTTTTACCTTATCATCTTTTTTTATCTTAAACATTATATAATCTCCTACTAATGCCTTTATGCAAATTAATTAATCAGATAACCTCAGGTGATAAAGATATTATTTTCATAAAATTTTTTTCCCTGAGCTCTCTGGCAACCGGACCAAAGATTCTAGTTCCTCTTGGATTTCCCTGCTTGTCAATAATAACAGCAGCGTTTTCATCAAACCTTATATAAGATCCATCTTTTCTTCGATATTTTTTAGCAGATCTAACTAGAACAGCCATAACAATATCACTTTTTTTCACAACCCCACCTGGATTAGCATCCTTTACAGTTGCTATGAATGTATCTCCAACTCTAGCATATCTTCTCTTTGATCCACCTAAAACTCTAATACACATTAATTCTCTTGCGCCTGTATTATCGGCTACTTTAACTCTTGTATAAGATTGAATCATCTTACAGCCCTTCCTTATTAACAGCTTTCTTAAAAATCAACTTTGTTTTTCCCATCTATTATTCAGCCTTCTTAATTATTTCGACAAGTTTCCATCTTTTAGTCTTACTAAGAGGCCTTGTCTCAGAAATTAGAACCTTGTCACCAATTCTAGCTTCATTATTCTCATCATGAGCTTTATATTTCTTAAGTTTCCTTAAAATTTTCTTATATAAGGGATGCTTGTAAGTAAAATCGACAGCTACAACAATCGTCTTGTCCATTTTGTCACTTACTACTGTCCCAGTCATAGATTTTCTATTTCCCTTTTCCAAAAAGTCCCCCTATTTAAAAATTAAAATTTTACTCGCCCTTTTCTCTCAAAATTGTTTCTATCCTAGCTACATCTCTCTTTAAATTCTTTATTTTCATCGTATTATCAAGCTGACCAGATGCTTTCTGAAATCTTAGGTTAAATAAACTTTTTTTTGCCTCTGCAAGCTTTGATAATAATTCTTCTTTAGATAAATCTTTTATTTCTTTAGCTTTCATTTAAGTCATCCATCCCTAAATTAACAAATGCTTTATTCCCCTCGAATAAATTTAGTTTTAATTGAAAACTTATGAGAAGCAAGTCTCATAGCTTCTTTAGCTACTTCAAGAGGCACACCTGAAAGTTCAAACATTATCTTTCCGGGTTTTACTACCGCAACCCATTGCTCAGGACTACCTTTCCCTCCACCCATTCTTGTTTCAGCAGGTTTCTTTGTTACAGGTTTATGTGGAAAAATATTAATCCATACTTTCCCGCCTCTTTTTATATATCTAGTTAAAGCAATTCTAGCAGCTTCAATCTGCTTACTTGTCACCCAGCCTGGTTCTAAGGCTTGTAAACCATACTCACCAAAGGAAAGTTTCAAACCTCCTTTAGCTATCCCCTTCATTCTTCCACGTTGCTCTTTTCTGTGCTTCACCCTTTTAGGCATTAACATTGGTGACATATTTATCTCCTAATCTAAAATGTTAATTCTATTACATCCACATCAATGTGTATTGATTTATTTATCATATTAACTTTATATTTATGATTTTATATCCAAAAATTTAATTTATTAAAAATTATCCTGCTTTTGCTCTTAATTTATTACTTTCTGAAGCATTGTCTAAAATGACATCACCTAAATAAATCCAGACTTTCACACCAATTTTACCAAATGTAGTGTTTGCCTCTGCAAACCCATAATCAATATCAGCTCTTAAAGTATGCAGCGGGACTCTTCCCTCCCTATACCATTCTGTTCGTGCCATTTCAGCACCCCCAAGCCTACCTGAGGATTGGACTTTTATACCTTTTGCCCCTGCTTTTAAAGAAAGAGAAATTGCTTTTTTCATAGCCTTTCTAAAACTAACCCTACTTTCAAGCTGAGAAGCGACTCCTTCAGCTACAAGTTTAGCTGAAAGCTCTGGTTTTTTAACTTCAATGATATTTAACTGAACTGTTCTACCAACCTCTTTCTGAATCATATCTCTAATATCATTAATAGTTGTCCCTCTTTTACCAATCACTATTCCTGGCTTTGAAGTATGAACATCAACTTTTACCTCATTAGAAGTTCTTTCAATCTCAATTTTAGATATTCCAGAATTTGAAATTTGTTCATTAATTATTTTTCTAATTTTCATATCTTCTTTAAGGAACTTGGCAAAATCTTTATTAGAAGCATACCATTTAGACTCCCATTCCTTATTAATTCCTATTCTTAAACTATTAGGATTCACTTTTTGACCCAATTTTTTTAACCTCCTCCGCTTTTCCATTAGAAACCCATACATATAAATGTGAACTTCTTTTTCTTTCCCTATCAGCTTTTCCTCTTGCTCTTGGTCTAAATCTTTTTAAAGTAGGACCCTGAGTAACATAAATTTTAGAAATAAACAAATCTTCTTCTTTTACTTTTGCATTTTCAGTTGCATTTGCAACAGCACTTTGTATAGCCTTTTTAACACAAACGGCAGCTGCTTTTGGTGTTAAGGATAAAAGATCTATTGCGTCGCTTACCTTTTTATCTTTAACTAAATCAACAACATACTTCATTTTTGTAGCTGGGATTCTAATATATTTTACAACCGCTCTAGCTTCCAAAACTAAGTCCTCCTTAAAATAAAAATTATCAAACTTAATTTATTAGTAGTATATTAACTAACATAATCCTAATTATTTTTTCTTTTTAACAGAAGCAGTCCTTTCGCTTTTACCCTTATATGAGTGTGGCCTTATTGATCTTGTTGGGACAAACTCCCCAAGCTTATGGCCAACCATTGCTTCTGAAACAAAAACAGGAATATGCTTTCTACCATCATAAACTGCAAAAGTATAACCAACCATTTCAGGAAAAATAGTAGATTCTCTTGACCAGGTTTTAATTATTTTCTTTTCACCTGATTCTATCAATTTTTCTACCTTCTTCATTAAATTCTCTTCAATAAAAGGTCCTTTCTTTAAAGACCTTGACATCCTCTTTCCTCCTCTAAAATCAAAATAAAAGTAAACTAAACAGAAATAATAAAAACTAACATAAGACTATTTAGTATTTCTTCTTTTTATAATAAATTTATTTGATGGATTATTCTTATCCCTAGTCCTATACCCAAGTGTAGGTTTCCCCCAAGGGGTTACAGGATTCCTACCAGAAGTTTTATTCTTTCCCTCACCACCTCCATGTGGGTGGTCATGTGGATTCATAGCTGTTCCTCTAACACCTGGCCTAATACCAAGCCATCTTGATCTTCCAGCTTTACCTATAGAAATAATTTCATGGTCAAGATTGCCTACTTGCCCAATACATGCTCTGCAATTAATACCCACCATTCTAACTTCACCCGAAGGCAGTTTTAATTGAGCAAATTGATCATCTTTTGCAAGTAATTGGGCAGACGCTCCAGCTGACCTTGCTATAGCCGCACCTTTATTAACTTTAAGTTCTATATTATGAACTATTGTGCCAACAGGGATGTTAGACAATGGAAGACAATTCCCAACTTTAATATCTATATTGGTGCCTGAGATCACTGTATCACCAACTTTAAGACCATCAGGAGCTATTATATAATTTTTCTCACCATCAGAATAAACTACTAGAGCAATTCTAGCACTTCTGTTGGGATCATATTCCAGTGCAACAACTTTAGCTGGAACATTAACCTTATTTCTCTTAAAGTCTATTATCCTATAAAGCCTTTTATGCCCTCCTCCGCTATGTCTTCTTGTAATACGACCATTATTATTCCTACCTGCTTTTTTAGGTAAGGCTACAGTTAAGGACTTTTCAGGCTTCTTTTTCGTTAATTCAGAAAAATCTGAAACCGTTGCAAATCTTCTACCAGAAGAAGTTGGTTTATATTTTTTTAATGCCAACTTATTTACCTCCACAAATATCTATTTATTTTTACAAAAAAATAAACTCAATAAACAGATTAATAAAATACTATAAAATTAAATTAAATAAAATAAAATAAATAATAAACTAGTCTAATATGCAAAACTAATTTATTTTTAGGTTAAAACAAATTATTTAACTAAGCAGACTGAAAGAAGTCAATTTTGTCCTTCTTGCTAAGACTTACAATAGCTTTCTTTCGTCTTGGACTTTTGCCGATACTACGCCCAAGTCGTTTAGGTTTCGGCTTTACGTTAATGGTGCTAACCTTAAGCACTTTAACATTAAAAATCTTTTCAATAGCCCTTTTTATTTCACCTTTTTCTGCTCTGAGATCTACGTAAAAAGAATATCTGTTATCTTTAACTGCGCCATAACTTTTTTCAGAGACAATAGGGCCAAGAATTATATCTCTAGGATCCTCCATTAGATAACTCCTCTAGCAGCTTTTCAAAAGAACTTTTAGTAAACAATGCATAATCACATACCAATAACTCATAAGTATTAATTAGTTTATAAGTCGTCAAAAGAACATTTGGTAAATTTCTAAAAGACAAAACATTATTACCATTAAGTTCTTCAATTACTACAAGCACCTTTTTTTCATTTATTTTTAAATTCTTAAGTATACTACTTGCCTCTTTTGTACTAGGTTTCTTAAAATTAAAATCTGATACAACAAGCAATTTACTTTCATTTATTTTATCAGCTAATGCCATTAGTTTCGATTTTCTAATAACCTTCTTATTTAATTTAAAGGAATAATCTCTTGGAACAGGTCCGAAAATAATTCCTCCATGCCTCCACAATGGTGAACGAATACTCCCAGCTCTTGCATTCCCAGTTCCTTTTTGTCTCCATGGCTTCCTTCCACCACCACTAACCTCACTTCTATCTTTCGTTTTACTTGTACCTGATCTTGAAGAGGCTAAAAACCTTCTAACTTCCATATGCAACAAATTTATATTTATTTCCTGATTTGCAATCTCTTCAGGAATATCTATCTTATCTTTGCTGCTTCCTTTTAAATCCAAAACATCTATAGTAGTCATTATAATCTCCTAAAAAATCTTAAATCAATCTTTCTAAAATGGCCTTTTAAGAAGTTAAGCCTTTCTGACATAAACAAGACTTCCCTTTGCCCCTGGAACAGGCCCTTTTACAAGTAATATATTCTGATCTAAATTTATATCAATAATTTTAGTTCTCGGAATAGTGACTTGACTGCCACCCATCCTCCCTGGCATTTTTTTACCCTTCATAACCTTTTTAGGCGTAGCACACATGCCAATTGATCCGGGTTGTCTAATATTATGAGACCCGTGTGTCATCGGACCTCTGCGAAAATTATATCTTTTTATAACACCCGAAAATCCTTTACCTTTAGATTTGCCAGTAATTTTTACTACATCACCAACATTAAAAACTGACAGGTCAATAGTATCCCCAACTTTATACTCGCTGCTAAAATCTTTAAGCTTAATCTCTCGTATATGCTGCATAGGTTCGGTCCCAGCTTTTGTAAATTCTCCAAGTAATGGTTTCTTTGTCTTTTCCTCTTTTACCGCAGTAAAACCTATCTTTAACGCATTATATCCATCAGATTCAACATTTTTTATTTGAATAATTTTACATGGTTCAGCCTGAATAGCTGTAACATTAACAACATTCCCAATGTCGTCAAAAATCTGAGTTGAACCTATTTTCTTACCATAAATTGCCTGGACCATTTTAGCTCTCTTTCCTATAATTACCACAATAATTAACTACAAAACTTTTAAAACTAAACTAATTAATAACTTTAAATAAAAATTAGTCAGCACAAAAAACTAATTCTATAAATTTTTTAAAAAATAATCAAATAAATATCTGTTAAAATTAAAAATTTTATAAATTTTTTATGACTTAATCTCTATATCAACGCCCGCAGGAAGATTAAGTCTCATTAACATATCAACAGTCTTAGGATTAGGGTCAATTATATCTATTAATCTTTGATGTGTTCTAATCTCAAAATGCTCCCTTGAATCCTTATCAACATGTGGAGATCTTATTACGCAATAAACATTTTTTTTATTTGGCAAAGGAATTGGCCCAGATACTCTGGCACCTGAACTTTCAACAGTTTCTATAATTTTCTTTGCCGACCTGTCTATGACTTCTGCATCATAAGACCTTAATTTTATTCTCAGCTTCTGCCCTAACTTTGCCACACTCACTTATTTTCCTCCAAAACTTACTCTTAATGATCCACTTATTCTTGTATTTAATCTATCTATTATTAACCTATTTAATCTATTATTTTAGTAATACTACCAGCACCTATGGTTCTACCACCTTCTCTTATAGCAAACCTAAGTCCTTCTTCCATTGCAATTGGAGTAATTAATTTTACTTCCATTTCTGTGTTATCTCCTGGCATTACCATTT
>Ga0255347_1001515_pt1 | contig 36776 bp, 27 predicted proteins | sample wastewater_treat_2_FD_192479 | JGI IMG/M metagenome (GOLD analysis project Ga0255347, IMG submission 192479) | Wastewater microbial communities from Lulu Island WWTP, Vancouver, Canada - plant24 | ecosystem: Engineered > WWTP > Wastewater > Unclassified | place: Canada: Vancouver, British... | reverse complement strand
TTCTTGCACTGCCGCTATGCGTTCTTCATCTGTTAGCTTACTTCCTCTTGACATAAAATAACCCCCTTACAGCTTTCACACGCTTTTGTTTTTTCGTGTGTCTACTTTAAGGGGATTATATCATTTTGAAGCGCTCAGGGGCATTGCTGTATTACAAAGGAATATATATCTTATCTTACTTCTGTTCTCTTACAATTGCCCTGCTTCCGATGAAGGTCAGCAGGAAGTATCCGCCGTAAATGAGTACCACAACTCCTGCGGTAAAGAGCATGGACTTGAATATTCCGCCGCTTACCAGCATTGACAGCATGAACTTTGCCAGCCTCATACCAAAGTAAGAGTGGAGGCAGGCAAGCAGCAGGGGCAGCGCGAAGAATATTGCCGACTGTGTGAATACGGACCCCGTTATCTCCTTTTCCTCTACGCCCAGCTTTCTCAGCATTGTGTATCTGGAGGCGCTGTCAGAGCTCTCCGAGAGCTCCTTCAGTGCCAGGATAGCTCCGCAGGAAACAAGGAATACAAAGCCGATGTAAAGTCCGAGAAATGTAACAAGTGCGCCAAGGTCGACAGCACTGTTGGCTGCCTCAATCTTTGTATCCATATAGATTCTCGTACCTGATGATTGACTGTCACCAACTATATTTGTCTGTACTTTTTCCCAATTTCCCCTTGCGGTCTTTTCTGCTTCGGCAAGCTCCTTCTTGTCATTGGCAGAATAATTGCCGACAACTATATTCACGCCTGCACCGCTCTCTTCAACAGCACCGTCGGGAACGATGAATACTCCTCCGTTTATGGGCTGCATTGACGGGCGTACATAGCTGTAAATAGTTTTCTGAGAATGGGGAACCAGCTCATTGCCAAAAACGTTTATCACAGGATTATCCTCAAGAAGCATCTCGTATATTGAAACAAATCCCGAAAATGTGGCACATATAGCATACTCATCGTCGTTCAGCTCCAGTGCCTTACCGCCGTAGAGCTTCATAAGTGCATTATAATCACTGAGCCTGATCATTTCAAGGCGGTAGTCATCCATCTGACCGATGGATCCATATTCATCTGTCAGTTTATCAGTTTTATCCCCGATATATCCCAGCACAGTGAATCCGGGATCGGTATAGATATGGAAATTGTGGTATACACCGAGATCATCTTCAATGCTGAGCCCCTGATCGCTGTAATTCTTTTCTATATCTGTATACATAGGCTGATCGTCATTATCCTGTTTTTCCATTTCACCGTAGAAATCCACGGGGAAGAACTCCTCCACCTGCCTGTTCATGTTGTTTCTGATAACGAAAGCAGAGGAAAGTGTGCAGATAGTAACGAAAAGCATGAGACAGATAACTGTCATGGAAGCAACTGTGGTGTTGACCTTGCTGCTTATCTGGCGGAAGGTAAAGCTGTTGAGTCCTCGGTGATACAGTCCCTTGACGGACATGATGACTCTCAGGAGCATTCCTGCCACTGACCAGAAAATGAAGAAGGTGGAGACTGCACCCATAATGATGGCTGCAAGTATCTTCCTGGGACCGAGATCCATCTGGTTCCAGCCCACCATGTAGTAGGCATAGCCCAGAACCGCGGCTGAGATAAGGAACACGATCACGCAGAGCCAGGGATTCTTCATGGTTATCTTCTCGGAGCGTCTGCCCGACTGCATAAGAGTGATGAGCCTGCACTTTCCGATGACGATACCGCTTCTGATGATGACTACTGCGTACATTATGCCGAAGTAGATTATGGTCTTTGCGATAGCTGAACCCGAAATGGTAAACTTAAAGCTTGTCATATCGGCTTCAAAGAGGTTTGCGACTACTGCGCTCATGACCTGTGAAAGTCCCACGCCGATGAGGAGCCCCACGAAAAGCGAGCCTATACCGATCATGACGGTCTCGCAGAGGAGAAGGGCGGATATCTTCCATTTGCTCATACCCAGCATCATATACAGGGCGAACTCCTTGTTTCTCCGTTTCATAAGGAAGCGGCTGGCGTAGACTATGAGAAGCCCCAGCACTATGGCTACGAAGAGGCTTACTGCGGATATTGCCTGCACCAGGAACTTGATGAACTCCCTGTGATCCTCGGAGACATTGAGGAAAGCGGTCTGAGTCTCGATGGCGTTGAATACATAGAAAACCGCAACTCCAACAACGAGGGTGAAGAAATACACGGCGTAGTCCTTCAGGCTCTTGCGGATATTGCTAAGTGAGATCTTAAAGAGCATCGCTTACGTCACCTCCGAGCAGAGTAACAACGTCGATTATCTTGTCAAAGAACTGCTTGTGGCTGTCGCCTCCGCGGTTTATCTCGTTGAACACCTTTCCGTCCTTGATGAAAAGCACGCGGGAAGCGTAGCTTGCCGTGAAGGAGTCATGAGTTACCATGATGATAGTTGCATCGTGCTCATGGTTGAGGTAGCCGAAGCGCTCAAGGAGCATCTTTGCCGACTTTGAGTCAAGAGCTCCCGTAGGCTCATCTGCAAGGACAAGCTTGGGGTTTGTAACGATAGCTCTTGCGGAAGCAACTCTCTGCTTCTGACCGCCCGACATCTGATAGGGGTATTTATTCAGCACCTCTGTGATTCCCAGCTGCTCAGCAACGCTCTTTACCAGCTTGTCGATGTCCTTTGCGGAGCACTTCTGAATGGAGAGCGCAAGGGCGATGTTCTCGTAAGCTGTCAGTGTGTCCATAAGGTTGAAATCCTGGAAGATGAAGCCCAGCTTCTCACGGCGGAACCTGTTCAGCGCCTTGCCCTTCAGCTTTGTGATGTCGGTGTCCTCAAGGAAGATGTGACCTGCGGTAACGCGGTCGATAGTTGAGATGCAGTTGAGGAGAGTGGTCTTGCCGCTTCCCGAAGCTCCCATTATAGCTGTGAACTCTCCCTTGTCAACGGTGAAGGATATGTCATCGACAGCCTTGGTGAGACTTGACTTGTTTCCGTAATATTTCTCGACGTTCTGTAATTTAAGTAATGCCATTTCTGTATCTCCTTATTCTGCATTAATTGTTCTCTTTTTTCTTCCCATGCACCATGCGCACAGGTAATAAACTGCCAATGTGCTCCAGAAGATGGCGTCTACCACATCATTGCGGGGGTCGCCTGCGGTCTTGGGTCTGAATATCTCATATAACTCAACGCCGCTGAGGGGCACTATGCAGACACTGCTGACAATAAAAAGAACTCTGATGATTTTTGAAGCAAGATTTTTCATAAGATCATTTCCTTTCTGTGTTTATCTTCGGGAACTCTTTTTCCCTTTCCATGATCTTATTATACACCCGTAAACATTTCAGGTCGCGCGTTCAATATTACGCAACATTACAATTTTGTAAGGTTGCGTCAGTAATTAGTAGGGACGCCCATCGGGCGTCCGCTGTATGATCATATCATCTTGTAGAACTGATTTTTTGCAAAGGCTATGGTGAACTCGGTGTACTCGCCCTTTACCGATGAGGCGGTTATGCTGTGCCCCAGCCTTTCACAGAGACTCTTGACGATATATAGTCCCATACCCGTGGATTTGGCGTAGGAGCGTCCGTTCTCACCTGTGAAGCTCTTGTCGAATATCCTCGGCAGGTCTGCCTCGGGTATGCCTGCGCCGTTGTCGCGGAAGCGAAGGAGCACTCTGTCGGTGAGCTCCTCAGCGGAGATACGTATGACAGGCTCCCTGCCCTCAACGGTGTATTTGAGACTGTTAGCCATAAGCTGTCCCAGCATGAACTCCAGCCACTTGCCGTCGGTCATTACCGACAGGTCAAGCCCCTCGGTCTCGATTGAAGCTCCGCAGAGCTGTGCGGACTCGCGGTTTTTCAGCGCCACATTTGCCACGGTGCGTCTTAGGGGAGCCTCTTTTATAATGTAGTCCTTCTCCGCATTCTCGGAACGGGCATAGTAGAGCACCTGGTCGGTATAGCCGTCAATTCGTCGGAGCTGCTCCTGGAACTTCTCACCCAGCTCTCCGCTGTGATTATGTGCCATGAGCTGAAGGCTCGCCACGGGCAGCTTTATCTCGTGTACCCACATCTCTATGAACTCGCGGAAATCATCGGCAGTTTGCTTGTAGTCCGCCACGTTCTCGCACATGGACTTGTTTGCCTCACAGAGTGCGTCGAACATTATCTGCCCGTCCAGAAAGGAGGGCTTTTTCAGCATTTCGTGGATAAGGTATTTCTTGTCAAGGCCGTCCAGCTTGCCCTGCATATCGTCATAAAAGCGCTTCTTCCGCAGAAATCCCGCTGTCTCCTCGGCTATGAGGAACAGCCCGAAGATAACGCAAAGCGTCGCGGTAAGCTGACCGCTGACCCTGAAGGCGGTGAGGAAAAGCAGCATAAGTCCCAGTGAGACTGCGGCAATGAGGAAGAACCACATCCTGTCTTTAATATAGTCCCAAAGCTTCATCTCAGTATGTACCCCTGCTTCTTTCTGGTCTCGATGGCGTCCTCGCAGCCCAGCTCCGCCAGCTTTGAGCGGAGACGGCTGATGTTGACGGTGAGAGCGTTGTCGTTTACGAATTCGTCATTGTCCCAGAGAGCCGTCATCAGCTCGTCGCGGGTGACGATGGAGCCCTTTCTGTCCAGCATAAAGCGGAAGATTATCATCTCGTTCTTGGTAAGTGTCATTTCGCGGCTGCCGTCGGAGAGACTTCCCTTGGCGTCGTTGACCTGCAAGCCGTTGTATGTCTGCACAGAGGCGGCAGCGGCAGAGCGCTTCAGCACTGCGGAGATCCTCAGAAGGAGTATGGTGGGGTTGTAGGGCTTGGTGATGTAGTCATCGGCGCCGTAGCTCATGGACAGCACCTCGTCGGTCTCGGAGGTCCTGCTGGTGACCATGATGACGGGAGTATCGGTCTCTTTTCGTATCTCCTTCAGCAGCTGTTCGCCGTTAAGATCCGGTATGTTTATGTCCATAAGAATAAGGTCAGCCTTTGCAGCAAGGACCTCCGCGCGGGAGTTGGCAAAGTCCGTAAGGCACTCCGCCTCATAGCCCGAATTCCGAAGGAGCTCTGCAAGCTCCTCTCTTATGGATCTGTCGTCCTCTACTATATATATCTTGCTCATATTGCACCTCGTGAAATTAATTCTGAAACTCCCATAATTATAGCATATAATTATATTAATAGCAAGATACGCGGAGAAAAAGCTTCCTTGCACAAGAACTCCGCCGCGAAACAGGGGGCGGAGGCTCCCCGCTTATAGCATAAAAGCTTCAAAAAGGCAAGGTACGCGGAGAAAAAGCTGCCTTGCACAAGAACTCTGCCGCGAAACAGGGGGCGGCGGCTCGCCGCTAACTACAAACCGCAAATGCTTGACTTTTTCTGCCGCTTTGTTATATAATATATAATGACTAAGGGTCATTATTATCATCACACTTGGAACGAGGAAACTATCATGAAAAAGATTCAGGTATATTCGGGAATAGGGGCTCTCCCATCGGGGCTCGCCTCAGATAACATCACAGAGGGCTGCATGGTGCTGGAGGGCGGCGCCTTCCGCGGCGTTTACACCTCGGGTGTCCTTGACGCTCTCATGGAGGAGGATATAAATATGCGCTGCACCGTGGGCGTCTCCGCAGGCGCTCTCAACGGCGTCAACTACGTCACGGGACAGATAGGACGCTCGGGCAGGATAAACCTCCGCTACCGCCATGACAGCCGCTATGTGGGCGCAAAGGCTATCCGCCGCAACAAGGGCATTATAGGGTTTGATTTCGTCTTCGGCGATATGGACAGGGTACCGCCCCTTGACAAGAAGCGCTTCATGGACAGGTCAAGACAGTTCTACATAGTTGTCACAAATCTGAAAACAGGCAAGACCGAGTTCCTTGAGAAGAATTCGGGAATACCGCCTCTCCGCGCAGTCCGTGCCTCGGCTTCCATGCCCTTTGTCTCAAAGCCCGTCATCATTAACGGAACTCCCTATCTGGACGGCGGATGCAGCTGCAAGATACCCTATCAGTTCGCCATAGACAAGGGCTTCGACAAGATAATCGTCATAAAGACAAGATACGCGGAGTTCAGAAAACCCGTCAGCACAAGACAGCTCCGGGCGGAGAATATCGTCTACCGCAATTACCCCGAGTTTGCAAAGGCTCTCATCAACAGCAACGCCGACTACAACAGACAGTGCGACGAGCTGGAGAAGCTGGCTGATGAGGGAAGGATATTCCTTATTACCCCGTCGGAGTCTATTGATATAAGCCGCCTTGAGGGGGATATGGAAAAGCTGGGTCACCTCTATCACATGGGCTATAAGGATGCTAAAGCAAACCTCACCGCCCTGAGAGAATACCTCAGAAGATAAAATCATACAGCAGCAAAAAAACCGCAGTTTAAAAACTGCGGTTTTCTTTTTACTGTGCAGACGCTAATGCTGCGGCGGCTTTTCTCTCCTTCTTCTTGAGACCCTTCTTGGTCTTTCTGAAGCAGAAGCCGATGATAAGCTCCGCTGCGCCTATTGCGATAAGCATTACCGAGAAAGGCAGCAGCAGGCTCTCTGTCAGGTAGAAGCACACATTGTGTGTGAAGGTAAAGCCGATAGCCGAGCCAACGATAACGATAAGTCCCGTCAGGAACACGATGAGTCCCACAAGGGTGAATATAGTTCCGTAGAAGCCTGTGACAAATCTTGCACGTCTTCTTACGATAGCTGCTATCCAGATAAGGAACAGCAGGAAGAGTGCTCCGAGAATACCGATGGTGATGAAGGAAGTAGCGTAGCTTACCTTGTTTACGTCAAAATGCAGCTTTCTGCTCCACTCCTTTACGCTCATGGTGTCAGAGAACTTGTCCTTTTCCAGGTTTTTCTGGAGGAGGTCGTAGTTCTCCTCGGTGAGCTCATAGTCGAACTCCTTTACGGCAGCGTCCTTGTTGCCTCTGATAAAGTCGTTAACGAAGTCCTCGGCAGTTATTGACGGGTCGCCGTCCTCGCCGTCAATTATGTAGTCAAGATAGCCCTCTGCGACTTCGCCTGCATACTCGCGGAAATCGGAAGCCAGCATAAATCTCTTGAAGCCTGCTTCATCGGCAGCTCCCTTTGTTGCTGTTCTGAAGCCCAGAGAATCATAGAGAGTCTTTGACATCTCCTTGCCGTCGAACTGAGCTGTGAGAGTCGTATCGGCGTCCAGCTTCTCGGCTCTGCGTCTGATGATACTGCCGTTTGCTCCCACCTTTACCGCGGTGAGGAAGCTGAGGAGCAGCAGGAATATTATAGTGAAAATAGTCACCAGTGAAGCGCCGAATATCCGTCCGCCGCCTACCTTTGCCTTAGCCTTTGGCTTAGACTCGGTCTGTGCAGGCATAGGTGCAGGTGCTGACTGAGGCATGGGCTGGGACTGGGGCATGGGAGCGGGCTGTACGGGAGCCTGCTGCTGTGCGGAATACACAGGCGGAGGAGGAAAGCTGCCGTTCTGAGGTCTGTTTTCCTTTCCAGCAAACTGATTGGCGTGTACATTATAGGAGCTGTAGGGCTCGTTCTGTATGGGTATCTTCATGGTGTCGCTGTTGTCGTTGAGATCATCAGGAGCACCGTTCACAGGCGGTTCGGGAGCCTTCTCCTGCTTTGGGAAGCTTGCGGGCTTGTCAAAGACATTCTCCGCAGGCGGTATGGGTTCAGCCTCGGGTATCACCACCGTATCAGCGGTACTGAGTATCTCGGTGGGCTCGTCCTCAAGAAGCTGAGCCTGCTCCTGAGTAAGGCTGAGAGCCTCCTCGTTATCGGCGATGACTTCTTCAAGGTGGGGCAGTATAGAGGTGGGCTCGTCGTCGATATGAACGCTGTGAGCTTCCTCATCTTTCAGCGAAGCGCCGCACTCGGTGCAGAACAAAGCGTCATCGGGCAGTTCGCTTCCGCATTTATAGCATTTCATGAAATCCCTCCTGTAGTAGTATTGGGGCTTATGCTGTAATAATTATAAGTCATACGGTAAAATATGTCAAGTAAAAAAATTATGACATTAGATTACATATCGGTGTTATTTCCCGATTTAGCGCAGCTGCTGTCATGAAGCCACGAAAAAGCCCGCATAAGGGCGGTGCTTATATAGAAGTTTACGCGTAATTATGGGGGAAAAACCTTTCTGAGGAAAGGTTCTTTCCCCCATACCCCCTTTTCCAAAGACTTTTGGCTGGTTTTTATCAGGACAGGGCGCCTTAAATATAATAAAAAGGCATATATTATCAAGCGCCCTGTCCTGATAAAAACGAAACAGAGTCCTCGGAAAAAGAATAAAGGGAAGCACTTCTCTCAAAGAGCTTCCCTCAATATCACCCGTAAACCTTCTGTACGAGCGTCGCCTTTAAGCGGGCTTTTTGTGTGATTTTATTTGGTTTGTAGGCTTGTATTATGCAGAGGCTTATTCCTCTCCCTGAACAATGGCTTCCGCCTGTTCATCTACGGTATCATAGATATTCCAGTCAACTTCCCAGGGCTCCCAGGGATTTATTCCATCTTCCGGGAGCACAGAATCAGAATCGTTAACGGGATCCCACGTATTCCACGTATTCCATGGATCCCAGGGATACATTGCTTCAAAATCCTCTTCTGTGAGTTCGGAATCAGGATTGAGCAAGGGATTAAAGGGGTTCCAGGGATTTTCAGGATCCCAGGGATCCCAATTTCCAAGTTCCCCGCTCAGCTCACCGGTTTCGGGATCAATTTTCAATCCCCATGGATAAACAGGCCATTCTAACGATTCTTCATCCCACATATCGGGATCAATGCTGAAATAATCAGTAACATCTGTGATAAGTGAGGAGATGAAATCCTCAAGCTCCTGGTCAGTCTCGTCGGTCTCCACAGCTGCATAATATGACAGCACCAGTGAAGCGTCCATGGCATTTATGCTGCCGTCCTTGTTGACATCACAGATACTCATTATCGCCTCTGTGAACTCTGCTTCTCCCACAGATACATCTGCATACAGACTGAGTATGTTCGAGGCGTCTACTGCGTTTATCTTTCCGTCGCCTGTAGGGTCGCCCAGCTTAGCACCGTCTGTCTCTGAAGCAGCTGCTGCCGTGAAAGCGGTCATGGTTGTCAGGAAAGCACCCGCCAAAACCCCTGTTAATATTCTCTTTATGTTCATAATGACTATGCCTCCTTAAACGTCCATAGAATTTTTATGTAACTTCATTATATAATAAAAAAGCGCCGATGTCAACGGAAAATGGATTTAATTCACAGAATTACGTTAATTGCGTCACCTTTTGTTATGCATTTGCAAGATAATCGGCGAAGCTCTGAGGTGCTTTGGTCGTTGAGGTATAAGCGTAATATGAAAGCACAACGGAAGCGTCATAAGCGTTTACAGCGCCGTTTTTGTCAACGTCACCTGCGAGAAGCTCATCGGTGGTAGGCTTGTCGTCGGTGGTTGAGTATCTTGCGTAATCAGAGAGTATTATAGAAGCGTCCAAAGCATTTATTGCACCGTCAGCATTGGGATCGCCGGGAGATACCGTCTTTTCTGCGTCAAGGGCAGCAAAGATGAAGCCTGCTTTTTTTGCGGTGCTTTCATTTGCCATTTTTTCAAGAGTAGAGCCCTTATAGCCGTAGCAGGTGCAGGAAAAGCTGTCATCACTTAAAGGATAGCCGTTTTCGTCTGTTCTTGTTCCGCCGAATACAAAATCAAGACGTGAAGAAATTTCGCAGTCAGGGTTGAGTATGGTGAGCTTCTCTATGTCATAGCACTCAAAGAATGCCCAGCTGTCTATCTTTGTGATATTTTCCGGGATAGTCAGCTCCTTGAATTTATTGTTTGTAAAGCTGCGTAGGGGGATCTCTTTGACGCCCTTTGGAAAATCAATGGATTCAAGAGCACAGTCGCTGAAGCAGCTGTCGGAAAGAACTTCAAGGCTCTCGGGGAGCTTTACTTCCTTTAACGAGGTACAGCCGTCAAAAGCAGATCTGCCTATACCGGTAACTCCCGAGGGAATATCCACTTTTTTCAAGGACTTGCAGCCGTGAAATGCAAATTCGGGGATAGACCTGATATTGGCTGGGAGTTTTATGCTTGTAAGATTGATACAGCCGTCGCACATATTTTCACCAAGCTCATCGATAGTGTCGGGGAGAGTGATAGAGGTTATATTATCAGAGTAAAAGGCGCCGTCGAATATTTTGGTAACGGGCAGACCATTGATCTCTGACGGTATCACCACATCACCCTTTTTATCGCCGCAGTAATTTACAACAGCATAGTCCGAAAACAGATCAAATTGCATATCATCGTAATACACGGTATCCTCGGCTTCCGTCCAGGCGTAATAGACCGCGTTTGCCGTTGCCGGAGCAAGGCTGAATGAAAGAAGGGCTGCGGTAATGAATGCTGATATTTTTGAATACTTCATAAAAAGAAACTCCTTTGCTGTATGATTATAAATTATATCATTCGCAGAGAGGTATGTCAAATAATATTCGCGCTTTTAGTCGTTCTGCACTAATAAAAAGGCGGATTTCCGCTTTTTCGCTAACTTGCATTTTTATTGCTTATGTGATATAATAGAAATAACCGTTTCTTTCATTCGGAAACGGAATCTTTACACTCAGATTGGAGCGATTTTTATGTCAAAAAGACCCTTTTACATCACTACGCCTATCTATTACCCATCGGGCAATCCCCACATAGGCCACTGCTATACAACAGTTGCCTGCGATTCCATCGCCCGTTATAAGCGAATGCAGGGCTATGACGTAATGTTCCTCACAGGCACAGACGAGCACGGTCTGAAAATAGAGCAGAAGGCTGCCGAGCAGGGCGTGACTCCCAAGGAGTACGTCGACGTCATCGTTGACAGGTTCAAGAGCCTGTGGAAATATATGAACATCTCCTACGACAGATATATCAGAACTACCGACGACTACCATGTGGAAGCCGTTCAGAAGATATTCAAGGCTCTCTATGACAAGGGCTATATCTACAAGGGCGAATACTCCGGCAAGTACTGTACTCCCTGTGAGAGTTTCTGGACTGATTCTCAGCTGGACGAGAACGGCTGCTGTCCCGAATGTCACAGACCCGTAAAGTACGCTAAGGAGGAGGCTTACTTCTTCAAGATGTCTCCCTTTGCAGAGCGCATTGAGAAGCTTCTCCTTGAGACAGATTATCTCCGTCCCAAGACAAGAGCTGTTGAGCTTGTAAACAACTTCATCAAGCCCGGTCTGGAGGACCTCTGCGTTTCAAGAACTACTTTCAAGTGGGGCGTACCTGTTTCATTTGACGACAAGCACGTTGTATACGTGTGGATAGACGCTCTATCAAACTATATCACAGCTCTCGGCTATGAAAATTCCGCACACAATGACTATGAGAAGTACTGGCCTGCAGATGTTCACATGGTAGCAAAGGACATCATGCGTTTCCACGCTATCATCTGGCCTGCAATGCTCATGGCACTTGACCTGCCCCTTCCCAAGCACCTTGCTGTTCATGGCTGGATAACCATGGCAGGCAAGAACGGCGAGAGCGAGAAGATGTCAAAATCCCTCGGCAATGTTGTTGACCCGTTCGTTCTCGGTGAGAGATACGGTCAGGACTCCATAAGATACCATATCCTCCGTGAGATGGCTCTGGGAGCAGACAGCCTCTTCTCCAACGAGATAATGATAAACCGTATAAACTCCGACCTTGCCAACGGCTTCGGAAACCTTGTTTCACGTACAGTTGCAATGGTGGACAAGTACTTCGGCGGCACTATCCCCTCAGAGCGTGAGGGCGATGCCCTTGACGAGGAGTTCAAGGCTGTTGTAACAGGTCTTCTCCCCGAGGTGGACAAGTACATCGACGAGACAAAGCTGAAGCAGGCTCTTGAGGAGATATTCAAGGTCGTTGACCGCGCCAACAAGTACATCGACGAGACCGAGCCCTGGAAGCTGGGCAAGGACGAGACAAAGAAGGCTCGTCTGGCATCGGTGCTCTATAATCTTCTTGAAGCTATCCGCGTAACATCTGCGCTCCTTGCACCATTCATGCCCACTGTTATGCCTAAGGTATGGGAGCAGATAGGCGCTTCCGCAGCTGATGTGGAGTACGAGAAGCTGGGCGTATTCGGTGTTCTTCCCGAGAACGTAACTGTTCACAAGGGCGAGATACTCTTCCCCAGAATAGACGTTGACAAAGAGATTGAGGAGCTCAACGCAATTCTTGCAAAGAATATGGCTGAGGCTCAGGCAAAGCTCTCCTCAGAGGAAAAGGGCGAGGCAGCTGCCGAGCCTGAGAAGATAGAGCTGAAGCCCGAGATAACCATTGACGACTTCGCCAAGGTAGAGATAAGAGTTGCCAAGGTAACTGCCTGCGAAAAGGTAAAGAAGTCCGACAAGCTCCTGTGCTTACAGCTTGATGACGGCATGAGCGGACGTCAGGTGGTATCGGGAATCGCGCAGTATTACGCTCCCGAGGACCTCATCGGCAGGAAGATACAGCTCATCGCTAACCTCAAGCCCGTAAAGCTGAGAGGTGTTGACAGCAACGGAATGATATGTGCCGCAGATACTCCCGACGGAGTAAAGGTGATCTTCGTTGATGACAGCATTCCCGTAGGTTCAAAGATAAGATAATATGAAAATATGAAACGCCTCCGCAGGACCGACCGTAGTCCTGCGGAGGCGTTTATTATATCAAGCCGCCGACGTCAGCGGCATGACAGCGGTATAAGGGCTGCCGTGTGTGATATTACTCACCTTCGGCTTCTGAGGTTTCTGAGTTTTCTGCGTTATCTGCTTTTTCTTCCATTTTTGCTTTTTCTTTTTCAGCCGCGCTCTTTTTCAGTTCCTTCAGATGTGCGATGAGCTTTTCACTGCCCTTTGATCTGAAGCACAGATCATAAGAATTGATGACCATTATTCCGTCAGTCGTAATATAGATCTGTCCCGTCATCAGGTTCTTGAATACAGGATAGGTTGTGCTTGCGTAGCTTACGCCTGAGGTATCAACGGTCCACTCAACATCCTTCAGCAGCTGTTTCAGTTCCTTCTCACCGGTTTCAAAGGTATAATACTGTAACATAGTTTCCTGACCCGATGGTTTCAGCATAAAGAACTTATCACTGCTGTCTTCATAGAGTATAAGGTCGATCATATAATCTGCCAGCTCGTCATCATCCTTGAATTCTGCACACTCCTTTGTGACTATCGCTCTGACAGCTTCATAGTCCTCTTTTTCAATGCGGTAAAATTCCGGATTATCGGGAGAAGTCTCTAATATACAGTTTCCGTCAGGCCACAGATGCAGAGTAATGTCACCAATCTGTATGATAACTCCATCATAGGTGAAATATCCCACCTGGTTTGAATTGTTCATCTTTTTCCATTCAATGCCCTCAAGAGTCGCAAACAGCTCTTTCTTTTCATCTTCGGAAAGGATAGCGCCCCTGGACAGAGTGCCGTAAACTGCACCGCCCATACGTTCCATACTATGTGCTGTCACCATCCATGGCTCTTCCTCATTGTATTCTATGGGACAAGGACACTGAACACCCTTATCGACAATGCTCTTCATATTCTCATATTCAACTGCTGCAAAGCTGTAATATGACACAGTGCCGTCAACATCAACGGAAGCTTTTCCGTTGTCGCCTATTATTATTTCGTATTTCCTACCCTCAGACTCAATATCGAGAGTCATGGTGTCGCTGCTGTCCTTCAGCTCGTCTGTATCCCTGGGGTTCCACTGTACATAGTTCATGTATGCCGCCAGAGAGATAGCTTCACTGACTGTAAGAGGACCGTCATAGTTTTCTATGTGGAGCTGTGCGTCTGAGAGATCGGCTTTTATGCCGAACTTATCCAGCATCGTCAGACCTTCATTGCCGAATATTATGTCTCTCATCTTTGCGAAGGTATCATCAGAGACCTTGTAGTACTCCCTGTATATATCGTCCTGAATAAATGAGACCTCGATTATTCCGTTATCATAGAAATCGGCGTAGTAATAATCATTGCTGAAGCAGATAGCCTCTCGCGTGAATATATCGGAAAAAGCCACGGTATCCAGCTTTTCAAATTTCGTTATGGAAAACAATGAAACAAGCTCCTCGCCCATTTCCTCTGTGGCAACCACCGGAGGAACATGACTCATATATTGACCGAAACTATAATCAAAGACCATGCCGTGAAGGTCTGCCGAACCAAAGGGAAAGGCAAAGGTCTTTTTATCGTAATAAATGCTGTCCTCGTTGGAGGGCGTACCGAGAAAGGTATCTCTGTTATGATAGAGCAGTCCGCCGCATCCGCCGCCTATGAGCAGCACAGCTGCCGCAGCTATGGCAAGCCCCTTGTGTCGCCTTTCGGGAACGACGTCAACATGGGTCACCTCGTCGGTATATTCATCTGCCTCTGCTATTTCCTCTGACAGCTTTTTTTCCATCTCCTCGCAGAACGAACTGCCCAGCCGCAGCTCATTCAGAGCGTCTTTATAATCTTTTCCCGACATATTCCATCCTCCCTTTCAAGCTCCGTCCTGAGCTTTTCGCGTCCCCTTCTCATAAGCGAGCCCACCGTGTTCTCGTTCTTTTCCAGTATATCGGCTATCTCCTTTATACTGTATCCCTCATAGTAATGAAGAAATATGACCTCGGCATACTTCTTCGGAAGCGCAGCTATCTCCTCGCGGAGCTCCCTGCCCTCGGTGCCTATCTCACAGATAGCCTCAGAGTGCTCAAGCTCGTCCAGTGAACAGGTCCTGCTGAAGCGGAAGCTCCTGCGCAGGTTCTTGCACTTGTTGATAGTCACCCTGAGGAGCCAGGCTTTAAGGTGTTCGTCGTCGTTGAATGAGCGTGGTTTTGTATGTAATGAAAGGAACACATCCTGGACTATGTCCTCTGCCTCGGCATAGCTGCCGCTTATGGCAAAGGCTGCACGCAGGACAGTGTTTCCGTATTTTCTGAAAGCGTATAATGCAGTACTGTCATTATTCATTGCTGTGAACCCCCTTTCACTAATAACACAACTGAGGTAATGGTAATTGTGCGCAGAGAAAAAATTTTTTTGAAAAAAATCAGAGCCGCCGGCAAAAAACACTCCGACGGCTCAGTTTTTATATAAGTTTTTCTGCGAGCCTTGCGGCACAGCGTACACAGTCATCGCAGCTGCACAGCATTTTCCCCGTCTTTATGCCCTTGAGCTCTCCGCAGTCCGTACTGCCGCAGGCTGCTCTGAAGCTGCTGTGAACAGCCTTGGCGTCCGCCAGCACGGGTCTGCCGCTGAATTTTTTCAGTCCCAGTATCATCTGAGCAGCACAGAGGGCTCCGCAGGTGGCGTCAAAGGCGCCCATTCCGCAGCCGAATGCCGCTCCCACAGCTCTCAGGGCATTCTCGTCTCCTCCCAGCTCATCTGCAAAGGCAAGGAGCACCGCCTGACAGCAATTGCTGCCGCTGTGCTTTATCTCTACTGCTCTCTCAGCTCTGTCCATAGTACACCTCAGTGCCCGCCGCAGCTGTGGCTGCCGCAGGAATGGTCCTCGCCGTGACCGTGGTGGTCACAGGTGGCATTGGTTATCTGCAAAAGGCTTCCGCTGATAAGCATTTTTACAGCAGCGTCGGCACTGCCTGTATTGCCTGCATAGAGCTTTATGCCTGCCTCAGCCATAGCCATCTGTGCTCCGCCGCCTATGCCGCCGCATATGAGCACATCTGCACCCGCATTCTTCAGAAAGCCTGCAAGGGCACCGTGACCGGCGCCGTTTGTGTCAACTACCTGACTGGACACTATCTCTCCGTTTTCAATATCGTAAAGCGCAAACTGTGCGCAGTGTCCGAAATGCTGGAATATCTGTCCGTTTTCATAGGTTACCGCTACTCTCATGGTATTAAGTCCTTTCTTTTTTGCGTCCGCCGATATTATCGGCATATTTGCATAAAGTATACCACTGTTCGGGTTATATGTCAAGCCTTTCAGGCATATACTGCGGCTAACTGTGTTTGACTTCACCGCCGCCCTGTGATATACTTATTTCAAAGGAGGCGCAAGCCATGACAAAAATAGACCTTATAACGGGCATTCTCGGCTCGGGAAAGACTACCTTTCTTATGAAGTACGCCCGTCACTTCATTGACAGTGGCGAGAAAATAGCCATTCTGGAAAATGATTTCGGCGCTGTCAACATAGATATGATGATATTGCAGGAGCTCAGATGCGACAGCTGCCAGCTGGAGATGATAGCGGGAGGCTGCGACGCAGACTGCCACAGGCGCCGCTTCAAGACCCAGCTCATATCCCTTGGTATGCAGCACATCGACCGCGTTATCGTTGAGCCCTCGGGCATTTTCGATATGGACGAATTCTTCGATATACTCCACGACTCACCGCTTGACAGGTGGTTCGAGATAGGGAGCGTCCTCACCGTGGTGGACGCGGAAATGGAGGAGCAGCTCTCGCCCCAGATGGAGTACCTGCTGGGCTCGGAGGCTGCCTGCTGCGGAAAGCTGGTGCTGAGCAAGCTGAGCCGCATTGAGAACGAAACACCCGAACAGGTCTCTCAGCGGATACTCGCCCATGTGAACCGCTCCCTTGAGGATATTCGCTGCGACCGCAGATTTACGGAGCGCGACCTCATCGTCAGGGACTGGGACAGCTTCACCGACGAGGACTACCGTATGTTAAGCTGTGCAGGCTACCGCGGCTCAAGCTATGTGAAGAAATTCAGTCCCGAGGACATAGAGAGCTCCGTTCACTATTTCATGCACATCGCCATACCCCGGGACAGCATTGCCGGACTTATCGGCAGCATCTTCGCCGATGATAGCTGCGGGGAAATATTCCGCATAAAGGGCTCTCTGCCCATAGAGGGGGGCTGGCTGAAGATAAACGCCACCCGCGAAAAGACCGAGACCGCTCCCGTAGCAGAGGGGCAGCCCGTGCTCATAGTCATAGGTGACAGGGTCTCCCGTCAGAGGATAGACGAGTACCTTACAGTCCTTAATACGGACCCTGAATATGTTTCGATATAAAATGAAAAATTATCGGGTGAAGACCTGTTTTGCGGCAGCTCTTCACCCGGTATTTTTATAGCCCTGACGTGAGTTCACGCCATGAAAAAACGGAAAGGACCGCGTCCTGCTAAAGAACACAGCCCTTTCCACTTTACAAGGATATATAGTAAGTCCGGATGTTCGGACATTACTGCCCTGAGATGATGAGTTTTCTCATCGCTGTCATATCGAAGACGTCTACTGCGCCGTCTTCACACAGGTCTCCTGCCTGCCAGTCTATAAGGTCATTTTTGCCCAGGAGGAAGCCCTGGAGCATTACCAGGTCGGCAACATTGAACTGCTTATCCGCGTTCACATCGCCTCTCAGCTTTGCAGTCACGGGGTCGGTATCGTCAGCCTCTTCTTTGCCGGAGTATGCGACCGAAGGCTCTGCGGCTTCTTTATATGAGAAGTTCATATAGTCCACAGCTCCCTTGAAATAGGCTTCTCCGCCCTTTCCGATGAAGCAGTCGTCCTGCTCCGACGCGCTGAGCACATCAGCGGGAGTAAGTGAGAGCTCCTTGCTGTCTGCCTGTACGCCGTTGATGATGAGAGAGCCCTTTCCGTCCACCATACGGACTGTGACCTTGCTCCACTCGCCCTTAGCAAGTGCTGAGGGAGCGGTGAGCTTCTCGGTCTTTGTGCCGTCGGTGAGCACCAGCTCTGCCCTGCCCTCGCTGTTTGAGGGAGTAAAGCTCATGTATGCCTTATCGTCTCCGAAGCGGAAGATGTCCTGCACGGAATTTCCGCCCTTCCAGAGCGCTCCGAAGCTTATCTGGAGGTCTCTGCCCCTGACTGCCGAATCGTCAAGCACCACATAATCGTCCTCGCCGTCAAAGCTGAGAACTCCCTTTGCAGATGTTCTTTCGGACTGCCACTGTGCGCCGCATAAGAGGGCGTCCGTGGTCGCGTATTTATCCTTAGCCCAGACCTTTGACTCGTCTTTGAATTCATAAGCTGCGGTGTAGCCGTCCTCGGTCCTGTGACCGCCGTTATCGTCCAGCCAGCCGAAGTTGACGCCGCTGTTCTTTGACTGGTCATTGCAGAAATCGCCGTCAAGAATGGCTGTGCCCGAGTAGGAAGCCTTTCCGTAGACATAAGCCATGCCCTTGGCAACGGCGTTGTCGCCTATGGACACAGAGTCGGCAAGATACGCCTTCTGGAGCACCTTTGCATTGCCCGAGACCTTGCAGGAATTGAACACAACGGCGCTGTCGCCTATAACAGCATTGCCGCTGAGAGTAACTGTTCCCGATTTCCAGCCGTCATCGTAGACCCAGCCTCCGCCGTCAACTATGGCGTGACCGCATACAACTACGTTGTCCGAAGCTGTCACCTGATTTGCAACTATTGCGTGGTCCTCAACGCGGACATTTCCCTTGAGAACGGCGCTTCCCAGCACCTTTGCGTCGGGTCCCACGTATACGGAGCTGTCCACCCTGGCGGAGTCTGCCACCCAGCCCCCGCCGTTGGGGTGAACGTGTCCCTTTCCCTTTTGATACCTTGTGGCGTAGTCGATATCCGCGCCGTTCACAGTGACCTCATAGGGGTATCTCCTGCGCTCGTCACCGTTTTTGTATGTGGAAACGTCGTCCTTGTGGAAGGCGTTGCACTTGTAGAGGGTCTTTGGCATTGCCGTTACCGTAAGGTAAGCGGAAGCCGCTCCCTGTGCGGAAGCTGTCATGGACTCGCCGTCTCCGAAGAGGTCGGAGTAGGTCTCCATGCCGTTTCCGTCAACAGTTACAATACAAGCCTTCCAGCCTGCATTGCCGTCATCGGAGAGTCCGCGGAAGCTGACGGATATATCGCCGCCTGTCAGCTTCAGAGGGATGATATTTATGCCTGCCTGCATAGGCGCCTCTTCCTCGGGAACGCGGTAAACTCCGCCGCCCTGCCCGTCGGGAAGAGTATAGACCAGATTTCTGTAGAAGGGCTGTGAGTTCAGCTTATCGTTGAACTCCTTCTGATAGGCTTCCTTTGCGCCGAAATCAAAGGTAGCCATGCGCTTTGCGTAGTGTCCGAAGACTGTCTGTGCATCGGTGCCGAAAAGCCTGGTAATGGTATCGAAGGGGTACTCACCGGGCTTTGCTTCGGAAATAATGCGCTTGACGCTGTTCATACCCAGTCCCGGAAGGTTATCGGGATTGTATGAGATATACACCAGGAAGGGCCACACCTCATAGTAGTTCCTTCCGTGAGGGAGCGTAAGGCTCAGATTGCGGATATAGGGCTCGAACCAGCAGGTCTTCACATCGCCTGTGTAGTAATCGCTGGCAAGGTACATCTCGCGGAACCAGTTTGCCAGGGGCTCCCACCAGGCGCCTGTTATATCCTGTCCCTCCCATGCCTTCTGGTGCATGGTGACAACGTGACCGAATTCGTGTGCTATGGTCAGGTCGTCAAGCATAGCCTCGGGACTGATTATCTCGATGCCGTAGCCGTCCTCGGCGCTCATGAAAGCCCAGCCGTCGGGGTACTGGTCAAGTCCCGTATAGGTCAGGTACACATTTGTCTTGTACTTCTGTGTGCTCCTGCCGCTGACGTCGACATTCATATTCTCCATGCCGAGGAATTCGCCGTAGCATTTCCAGAGCTTCTCGTAATCCTCCAGATTACGCTTGAGAAAGGCATCGTTCACCTTTCCCGTGGTGTCATTGTTGCCGTAGAAAATTACAAAGTGTTCTGATTCAACGTAATTCGCAGTCTTACAGTAGCCCCATTTGTCGCGGATAAGGTATTCCTCCGCGGCAGTTACGGGCGCAGGCATTGCCTGTGCTATGGACAGTGCCAGAAAGGTGCCCGCAAGAGCGGCTGAAAGCCTTTTTTTCATTGTACATTCCTCCGTTTCAGTTTATCCCCAAACCCCATCGGAAGTATCACGTTCATTCATCTATATCATTATACTATCATTTTGTACCGAAATCAATGATTTATTGTACCAAAAATCTGTCCTATCGTGTGTATAAAACAGATAAATACCGCCATGAGAATTTTATATATTTTCCCCGATGAGACCCCGCTTTCACGAAAGCTCCTGCGTAATACTATATTAATATGAACGTTAAAAATGTGTTCCTGTTGCTCAACAAACCACACTACAGGTGCAAAGGAGAGCCTCACCTGCTCTCCGTGAGACTCTATAAGGCTATTTCAAGCCTTATCTATTGCTTATTCAAAAATAATATGCTATAATGAAAAAAGTCTGATCGCAGAAAAAAACAGATCACCGAGACTAACTATTTCTCATACGGAACACTGATACCATCAGAGCCCTCATCGGACACGATGTAAAAAGATACAATAACCGATGGGCGCCAAATTATCAGGAGGAAAACATGAAAAATAACTTTAAACTCAGAACAGCTGCGGGGCTGGTCTGTCTCGGTCTGATTATGCAGACCTCTGCCTACCTCCCTGCCGCAGCAGAAGCAAAAAGCGGAATTACCATAAACGAGGTCTGCTCCAAGAACACCATGTACGACACAGGCAGCGGACAGTTCCTTGACTGGGTAGAGCTCTACAACGGCGGAAAGGACACCGCAGACCTGTCAGGCTGGGGACTTTCCGACAAGGAAGGAAAGCCCTATCTCTATGTGATACCCGAGGGTACAAAGCTGGCAGCAGGCGAAAGACTTCTCGTCCTCTGCGACAGCGACGCCGCTCTCACCGACAGCAGGATAGCTCCCTTCGGGCTTTCCGCATCGGGCGAGACACTGTTCCTCACCGATCCTCAGGGCAATACCGCAGATACTCTCACATTCGGCGCTCTCGCCGCAGACACCTCATACGGACAGTACCCCGACGGCAGCGGCGAGTTCTATAATCTCACCTGCTCACCAAGTCAGGCAAATACTGCTCCCGAGGGCAGCAATTCGGTGCATCAGCCCGTATTCTCCAAGGACAGCGGCTTCTATGACAGCAGCTTCACCCTTTCTCTCTCCGCAGACGAGGGCTGCACGGTCTACTACACTACCGACGGCAGCGATCCCACGGCGGAGTCAGAAAAATACACCGCTCCTATCACTATCGACGATATGTCCGATACCGAAAACCGCCTCAGTGCAAGAAGGGATATAGTCCCCGGCAACGCAGAGGCTCCCGGAAGCAATGTGGACAAGGCTGCGGTCATCCGCGCCGTATCCGTTGACAGTGAAGGCAATGTCAGCAAGCCCGTCACCAGGACCTACTTCATAGGCAAGACCAATTCGGGTTATTATCCAAAAATGAAGGTGGTGTCCCTCGTCACCGATCCCGATAACCTCTTTGACTATGACAAGGGCATTTACTGCCTGGGCAAGGTCTACGGCGGCGCAAAGCAGGAAGGACAGCCAGGAGCGGAGGACAAGCCAAAGGAGGGCGATAAGCCTGAGGAGCACGTAGGTCCCGAGGAGCACGGCGGTCCCGAAGGCAGAGTGGAACCCAAGAGAGCGCCCAATGTGTGGGAGATAGAAGCCAATTACTCACAGCGCGGCAAGGAGTGGGAGCGTCCCGCTCACTTCACCCTGTTCGAGGACGGAGAAATGGTCCTTGAGGAGAACGTGGGAATACGCATAAAGGGCAACTATTCCAGATGTCTCCCCCAGAAGAGCTTCAACGTCTATACCCGTCAGGAGTACGGTGCTTCCGAGTTTGACCACGATTTCTTCTCGGGCACTTCGGTAAAGGCAAAGAACGGCAAGGCTGTCAAGAAGTACGACGGTCTCGTTCTCAGAAACGGCGGTAATGACAATACCTTTGCTTTCTTCCGCGACAGTATAAATCAGTCACTTGTGGCTGACAGAGCCTTCGCACGTCAGGCAACTACCGAGTGCGTGGTATTCATCGACGGCGAATTCTGGGGCATATACCAGATGATGGAGAGGATAAGCACATCTTACCTCAGTGAGCACTACGGCGTCAAGAAAAGCGACATCGCTATGATAAAGAACGGCGAGCTGGAGGACGGCTCCGAGGCAGATCAGCAGGACTGGAGCCAGCTCTGCAAGGGCGCCGCAGAGGGAAGCATATCCTATGAGGAGTTCTGTAATAAGGTAGATATACAGGGCTTCATGGACTACTTCGCAGCTCAGATATACTGGGCGAATGCGGACTGGCCCCAGCGCAACTACGCTGCATGGCGCGCAGATACCATCGACGAGACCAATCCCTACGCCGACGGAAAATGGAGAATGATACTCTTTGATACAGAGTCGGGACAGGGACTCTACGGCTCCGCAGACAAGTCTGTCAGCGCTGACTGCTACAACAGGCTCAGCAGCACAAACAATGAGCTTGCAAAGCTCTTCATCAGCCTTATGAAAAACGATGACTTCCGCCTTGGCTTCTCAAGGACTATGATGGACCTTGGCAACTATAACTTCACTCCCGACAGGACAAAGGAAGTCATAAACGGCTATAAGAACAACTACAGAGAGCAGGTCCTGGATACCTTTGCGCGTTTCCAGTCCAACAGCCTTTCGGGCTCCAACGGTGAGAGACGCTTTGACGGCGAGATCTCCACTGTCACCAATTTCTATGCGAACCGCTTCTCCTATGCGGAGCGCACTACAAGGTCGGCTATGAAGCTTTCTTCCGAGCCCCGCACTCTCACTGTCACCAACAGTGCCGACTGCGGCGGTATCAGGCTCAATACCCTTGATCTGGGCAATACATCTGAGTGGAGCGGCAAGTATCACTCCGATTACGATGTTGAGCTCAAAGCTGTTCCCCTTGATGGCAAGACCTTCTCACACTGGGAGATAAACGGCGCAGAGATAGCCGAGGGCGATAAGAACTCCGCGGAGATAAGCATCAAACTCAGCTCCAATGCCACTGTCAAGGCAGTCTACGAGGGCGAAGCCGCTGAAAAGGTCATCGGCGATGTGAACGCCGACGGACAGTTCAACGTCAGCGACCTGGTAACTCTCCAGAAGTGGCTCCTTGCAGACAGCAAGACAGAGCTTGCAAGTCCCGAAAGCGCGGATATGGCACAGGACGGTGTCATCGACGTCTTTGACCTTATCGCCATGAGAAAGGCTCTCCTTTCTGATCTGAACAAATAAAAAATCAAAGCCCCGGCTTTAAGGGCGGTGCTTATATAGAAGTTTATAGGTAATTATCGGGGACAAACCTTTCTGAGGAAAGGTTCTTTCCCCGAACCCCTTTTCCAAAGACTTTATAACTGAATTTAGCCCCAGAAGGGCGTTCCATATAAATGTGATAATCGGTAATATTACCAGGAGCGCCCTTCTGGGGCTAAATTTAATGCTAAAAGTTTTAGGAAGGGAGTTTGAGGGAGAACCCTTTTTCAAAAGGGTTTCCCTCAATATCACCCGTAAAACTTCTGTACGAGTGTCGCCCTTAAAGCCAGGGCTTTTCTGACGATTAGCATTTTATACAAATTCCTGTCCTGCATATTGTTACAGTCAACGATTATTGTTGCCAAACAGTTAATAATCAACTCTGTGCTTGCCGTTTGCCGCGATATAGTGATAAAATATTCATATCAGAGTCATTTCCGGCTCATTATAATGACATAAGGAGAGTTCATAATGAAAGCAAGAATATTGTCGATAGCATTATCAGCGCTTATCTCAGCAGCCTGCCTCAGTCCCGCAGCTGACAGGCTTTCTGCGGAAGCTGTATCAAAATGGGAGCTGGAAGGCGGTTATACGGAGTACAGCGATCATAATGACGGCGAATACGGACTGGATTACTACATCTACCCCGACCACGCGGTCCTGGTACAGGCGACCTGGGACTGGTCAGGTATCATCATACCCGAGACTGTCAACGGCGTCCCCGTAACTGCCATAGCCGATGAGGCTTTTATGGGTCAGACATCTTCGTACATAGAGATACCCTCAACAGTTACCGATCTCGGAAACTCCCTCAGCGCACTGGCAACGACTCTTACTCTGGAGGTAGATCCCGGAAACAAGAGCTATATCAACACCGGCGACGCAGTCTATACCTCCGATATGAAGGAACTCGTAAGGTGCTCATCATTCTATGAGGGAAAGGAATTCACGATCCCCGATACCGTTGAAAAAATAGACGCTAATGCCTTTTACGGCATAGAGAGCATAGAAAAGATAAATATCCCCGCCTCTGTCAGTGAGATAGGAAACTCCGCATTCAGCGGCTGTAAAAATCTTCAGAGCATCGAGGTAGACGGTGACAACAAGTACTACAGCAGTGCAGACGGCGTTCTGTTCAATAAGTGCATGGATATTCTTTATCTGTACCCTCGCGCTAACTCAAACACCTCCTACACCATCCCCGACAGTGTAAAAGAGATTTACGACGAAGCATTTTCCTTCTGCGACAACCTTGAAACAGTCAGCTTCGGAAGCTCTGTGGAGGTAATAGGATACTCCGCTTTTTCTGCCTGTGACAAGCTCAATAACATAGTGCTTCCCGACAGCCTTGAAGAGATAAAGGATTTCGCTTTTTAAACTGTCCGAGCCTTTCGCAGATAACTTTTTCGGGCAGCATCGAAAAAATGGGAAGAGAAGCTATGCGCAATACTCCATGGCTCGATGAACAGCCTGACGGTATCATCTACGCAGGAAGCGTACTCTACAGGGTAAAGGGCAAGCTGCCTGAGAACTCCGCGGTAAAGGTAAAGGAGGGTACCCTCAGCATATGTAACAGTGCCTTCTGCACCGAAAGCGACGAAAACGGTGCTGACACAGGGGATAAGAACCTGGTGTCTGTGACCCTGCCCAATGGCATAAGGAATATAGGCTCATACGCTTTCTGCGGATGCAGTAATCTTAAAGAGATAAACCTCCCCGACAGTATCAGGGATCTGGGCTACAGCACCTTTGAAGGCTGTTCTTCACTTGAAAATGTGCATATACCGCATTCGCTTGAAATGATCAATGGTTCAGTGTTCGCCTCATGCAGTTCCCTTAAAGAGGTAGTTATCCCCAAAAATATAGATTATGTCAGCGGAGGCGCCTTCGCCAACTGTACATCTCTCAAGTCTCTTACCGTAGAGGGAGAACACTGCTATCTTGACGATCCCTTCGGTATGCAGGAAAACCACAGCGATAGCGGCAACACAGATTTCAGCGGAACTATTTACGGTCCCGTTCAATCGGCTGTTGAAGAATTTGCAGCAAGGCACGGCTATAATTTCGCAGTCCTTGACAGTACAGGCACCACTCCGGTCAAGACCGCTTCAGACGGTATCTGGAGCTGGGACGAGTACAGCGACCATGCTGAGATATGCGGTTATCAGGGCGATTCCGAGGTGCTCGATATTCCCGCTGAATTAAACGGTCTGCCTGTTACAGCCATTTCCCTTTTGTTCTGTATGGAGTCTCCCGGACATATTACAGGTCTGAAGATCCCCGCAGGACTTACGGACATCGGCGATCTGCCTTTCTATCTGGAGCGGCTCAAAGACGCAGAGATAGACGAGAACAACAAGAGCTTCGTCCTGGAAAACGGTGCTCTCTATACTGCCGATAAGTCCGTTCTCATCAAGTGTCTGACCGATAAGGTAAAGGGAGAGTTCATAGTGCCTGCCCCTGTGAATATCATATCGAACCACGCCTTTGCAAACTGCACGGAGCTCACTGCGGTCGGACTTAACGCATCAGTAACCGACTTCCCCAACGATTTGACGAACTGCTCCTCTCTTGAAGCTGTCAATGTATCAAAAAGGAACGAAAGATATGTCAGCAGAGACGGTGTGCTCTTTAATAATTTCGGAAACGAACTTGTCATCTATCCACGCAACCGCGAGGGAAACAGCTATTCAGTCCCCAACGGTACCGAGAAGATCCGCAATATGGCATTCTATGACTGTGATAAGCTTGAGAACATTGAGCTGCCCGAAACTCTGGATACCATATCATATATTGCCTTTGAGAACTGTGATAAGCTCGATAATATCGTTACCCCCGCAAAGGTCAATACAATCGATGAACGCGCATTCAAAAACTGCAAGAGCCTTGAAAACATCACTTTCTCAGATAATATCACATACTTCGGCGCAGATGTAATGACAGGCACTCCCTGGCTGGAGGCACAGCCCGACGGTCCTGTTTACTGCGGCTCGGCTCTTTATACAATAAAGGGCGATACAGCAGAGGTCACCGTAAAGGACGGCACAAAGTGCATAGCCGATCACTGCTTCGTTTCAGCTGAAACAGACGAAAATGGTGTTACCTTCATAAATACAAACAAAACGCTTAAAACCGTTTCTCTCCCCGACAGTATACAGAGATTCGGCTATATGACATTCGTAAACTGCGAAGCTCTCACAACTGTAAATATCCCGAAAAATCTTGAAAAGTCAGCTTACCGCACCTTCTCGGGCTGCAGCTCCCTCAAGAACATCATATTGTCAGATGCTGACCGCGAAATAGGCGACAACGAGTATGAATGCTGCGATTCACTGACAGATGTTGTCATTCCCGAAAACATAAGCTCCATCGGCTCAGGTGCTTTTGCGGGCTGTGCTTCTCTCAGCTCTGTTACTATCAAAAACCCTGACTGTGAGATCTGCCTTTCTCCCGAAACTATCAGCAACAGCGTGCAATACGGAGACAATAGTGAAGTAACAGCCGCATTCAGCGGGACCATATACGGCTATGACGGCTCCACTGCCGAAAAATACGCCAAGGAATACGGATATAAATTCACCTCTCTCGGCAAGACCCTGCCTAAGGGAGACGTCAACGATGACGGCCGTATAAACGCCGTTGACGCTTCCTCAGTTCTGTACTACTATGCTATGACCTCAACAAGCCGTGACGGCGGATTTACCGATGTCCAGAAGCTGGCAGCTGAAGTGAACCGCGACGGCACCATAAATGCGGTGGACGCTTCCTGTATCCTCGCATACTACGCCTACACCTCAACTACAGAGTTTGAACTCGTGTCCCTGGAAAGTTTCATCAGCCGGATGAACTGACCCATAATAAAAGCGGCAGATGTATTCTGCCGCTTTTTATTTCAAATATATCATTATGGAATAAAACAGACCCGACAGTATCCTGTCGGGTCTTACTGGTTGGGGTGGAAGGATTTGAACCCTCGAAATAACGGAGTCAGAGTCCGCTGCCTTACCACTTGGCGACACCCCAGTGTATGTACTGAATTATTCAGCTTTATTATTATATCACTGTCAGAGCTGATTGTCAATAGATAAAATATATTTTTATTTTTTAACTTTATTTCCCGTATGAAAAGCAGCAGCTCCCACGTTAAAATGACCGACCGCGGGAGCGCGCTTTTTCGCATATAAATACATTTTTCTTTCTTTTGCTCTGACTCTATGTAAACGCCGTAAGCTCCGGCGAAAACCAGTATAAAAGCATTCTGCGCTCTTTTTCTTTTGTATCCCTATTATACTCCTTTCCCCTGCCATTTACAATAACAGAAAAGTTCCGATATCAGAACGGTTTGACTGCATTTTTCTTACGATGCAGTATCATAATCTTACAGAATGTTTAAATAGTTACAGAATTCTTTCGGCCGCCTGTTCTCCCATTATACATTTTATATGAAAAAAATTCCGTCCAGGTCTTTTCAAGCAGTGATAAATGTGATATAATATACTTATCCTTTAATATAAAGTTTTAAAGCTTTTCTGAAGTGTGCTTCGGCATACTTTTTAATTACTAAACAGCGTATATGGAGATCTTTTTTATGGACACTAATTCTTACAATTCAGCAAAACAGGCAGCGCTGAAAAGATATTTCAGCCGTATGAACGATATGCAGCAGGAGGCTGTATTCACTGTGAACGGTCCCGTTCTTGTGCTTGCAGGCGCAGGAAGCGGCAAGACCACGGTGATAGTCAACCGTATCGCAAATATGATAAACTTCGGCAATGCCTACTTCGATACCACCCGTCAGGGCAGCGATGATGACATCGCCTTCCTGAAGGAGTACGCAGAGGGCAGGACCGATGACTTCGATACCCTCAGGGACACCGTTGCCGTTGACCCTGTGCGCCCCTGGAATATCCTCGCCATCACCTTCACCAACAAGGCGGCAGGCGAGCTGAAGGAGAGACTCTCCGCAATGCTGGGCGAGGAGGCTCTGAATATCCATGCCTCCACCTTCCATTCAGCCTGCGTAAGGATACTCAGGAGCGAGATAGAGGCTCTGGGCTACGGCAGGGACTTCACTATATACGACTCCGACGACAGCCAGCGCATGATAAAGAACGTCATGGGCGAGCTGGACGTTTCCGAGAAGCAGCTTGCTCCAAAGGCGGTGCTCAGTGAGATAAGCTTCGCCAAGGACAAGATGATAACTCCCGCGGAGCTACGCGCCGATGCAGGTCAGGACTACCGCAAGAAGATGGTAGCCAAGCTCTATGCCCTGTATCAGGAGCGAATGAGGGCTGCAAATGCTGTGGACTTCGACGATATACTGGTTCTTACAGTTGAGCTTTTCGAGCAGTTCCCCGAGGTCCTGGAAAAGTACAGAAGCCGCTTTAAGTACATAATGGTTGACGAGTATCAGGACACCAACCACGTTCAGTTCAGACTTGTATCTCTCCTTTCGGGCGAACACAAGAACCTCTGCGTAGTGGGCGATGATGACCAGAGCATTTACAAATTCCGCGGAGCCAATATCGAGAATATCCTGGGCTTTGAGGAGCAGTTCGAGGGTGCAAAGGTCATTCGTCTCGAGCAGAATTACCGCTCCACACAGACCATACTCAACGCCGCAAACTCAGTTATCAGCAACAACAACGGCAGAAAGCCCAAGACTCTCTGGACCTCCGGCGAGCAGGGCGACAAGGTATACTGGTACAAGGCTGTGGACGAGACCGATGAGGCAAAGTTCGTGGCGGACACTATACTTGCCTCCTACAAGGAGACAGGACGCTATTCCGACAACGCTGTGCTCTACCGTATGAACGCACAGTCCAACTCAATAGAGCGTATGCTGGTAAAGTGCGGCATACCCTACAGAGTTTACGGCGGTATGCGTTTCTACGACCGCAAGGAGATAAAGGACGTTACCTCCTACCTGAGCTTTATCAACAATCATAACGATATACTCCGCTTCAGGCGCATAATCAACGAGCCCAAGCGCGGTATCGGCGACTCTACCCTCACCGTTATCGAGGACATCAGCCGCGACCTGAAAATATCACCCTTTGAGGTGCTGAAAAACTGCGAGGAGTACGCTCCCCTTGCCAAGAAGGTCACAACTCTCAAGAGTGCCTACCAGATGTTCGAGTTCCTCACCGAAAAGTCTGAGGCGCTTCCCCTTGACGAATTCCTCGACGTCCTCCTTGACAAGACGGGCTATCTTGACAGCCTGAAGGCTCTTGAGAATGCCGAGACCAAAATAGAGAACGTACAGGAGCTCCGCACCTCCATGGCTCAGTACATGGAACAGGCTGAGGAGCCTACCCTCGGCGGCTTCCTTGAGGAGGTAGCCCTCTACACAGAGGCTGACCGCGATGACGGAAGCGATGACAAGGTAACTCTCATGACCATACATTCCGCAAAGGGTCTGGAGTATGAGAATATATTCGTTATCGGCATGGACGACGGTATCTTCCCCAGCTCCCGCTCCTTCGACAGCGAGGACGATATGGAGGAGGAAAGACGCCTTGCATACGTTACCATCACCCGTGCCAAGAAGCGCCTCTACCTTACCAACGCCAGCCAGCGTATGATATTCGGTCAGACACAGCGCAATGTCACCTCACGCTTCATGCGCGAGATAGGCAGTGAGCTCATCGAAAAGCACGACAACGCAGCCGCTATGAAGAAGCACCTTGAGGAGAATGACAAGTCCGTTACCGAGGTTCGCTCGGCAACTCTCCAGCAGCAGCTTGCAAGAAGCAAGAAGGCAAGCTCAGCTCCCAGGGAGGCTGTTGCCTATGCCGCAGGCGAAAAGGTATCACACAGCATTTTCGGCGAGGGCGTTATAGTTTCCGTGACCCCCATGTCCAACGATTCAATGCTGGAGATAGCCTTCGACAAGGTGGGAACAAAGAAAATAATGGCAAATTACGCAAAGCTTAAGAAGCTCTGATACGCAAGGAGTGATAATATGAGAAAGACCAAGATAGTCTGCACTATAGGTCCTGCAACTGACGATGAAAACATTATGCGTGAGCTCATGCTGGCAGGCATGAACGTTGCACGATTCAACTTCTCACACGGCGACTATGAGACCCACGAAAAGCGCTTCCGCGTTATCGAGAAGCTCCGCAAGGAGCTTGACCTCCCCGTGGCTACCCTTCTGGATACAAAGGGACCCGAGATACGTCTGGGCAAGTTCGTTGACGACAAGCCCGTAGAAATACACGACGGCGACACATACACCCTCACCACCGAGGACGTGCTCTGCGACGACAAGGTGGGAAGCATCAGCTTCAAAAAGCTTCCCCGTGACGTCAGCATGGGTACAAGGATACTCATCAATGACGGCGTTATCGAGCTCCTTGCGGAGAAGGTCACCACCACCGAGATAGTCTGCCGCGTAGTTCACGGCGGTACCCTGTCCAACAACAAGGGCATAAACGTGCCCGGTGTAAAGCTGTCAATGCCCTACCTCAGCGAAAGGGACATGGACGACCTTGAATTCAGCTCAAAGATGGGCTTCGACTTCATCGCCGCCAGCTTCGTCCGCACAGCTGCGGATATAAACTACCTCAGGAAGTTCACACAGAGCCTGGGCTGGTTCGACGTTAGGATAATCGCAAAAATAGAGAACACCGACGGCGTCGAGAACATCGACGAGATACTCGAAGCTGCCGATGGTATCATGGTAGCCCGCGGAGACATGGGCGTTGAGATACCCTTCGAGCAGATACCCGCTATCCAGAAGTCCCTTATCAAGAAGGGCTACAACGCAGGAAAGCAGGTCATTACAGCTACACAGATGCTGGAATCAATGATAACCAATCCCCGTCCTACCCGTGCGGAGATAACCGACGTTGCAAACGCTCTCTATGACGGCACCAGCGCTATCATGCTCTCCGGCGAGACCGCCGCAGGCGCTTACCCTGTGGAGGCCGTAAAGACAATGGCTCTCATAGCAGAGACCACCGAGAACAACATAAACTACAAGGCACGCTTCTCCTCACGCCGCGCCGACCAGAACGGCACTGTGGCTGAGGCTATCGCCCACGCTACGGTAACTACTGCCCATGACCTCAACGCAAGGGCTATCATCACCGTATCTCTCGGCGGACAGACAGCGAGACTTATCTCAAAGTACCGTCCAAGCTGTCCCATAATCAGCTGCACCATGAGCGAGGTGGTATGCCGCCAGATGAACATGAGCTGGGGCGTTATACCTTTCATAATCGACGAAAAGACCAATACCGACGACCTGTTTGCCGCAGCTGTTGAGGCTGCCGAGTCCCACAGACTCGTAGAGGACGGGGATCTTGTGGCTATCACCGCAGGAGTTCCTCTGGGCGTATCGGGAACCACCAACCTTATGAAGGTAGAGAAGATCGGCGGCAAATAATATTTAAAATGGGGTAATTGCACCTTTGCTAAAAGGCGCAGAATGTATTTTATAAACATGATATAAGGAGAAATAAAAATGGCAGCACAGAAAAGAAGCAGAATATTTGAGGTCATCATTGCAATACTGATGATAAGGCCCACATTATCGATATTATCCGACCTTTATTCTTATGACAGCGGTGATATGATAAGCGGTTTATTCAGACAGAACGCTCCGATCTTTTTCATCACAGTATCGGCAGCTATACTCATCATCACCCGCAAGTACGACCGTTTATGGGCAAAGCTCCTCCTGGGGGTCTCTATTGCCGTTTTTGCCTTTTCAGAGAGAAACAGGACCTATTTTGATATTAAGTTTGTCGGTAAATATATAAAAAGCTGCATCGATTATTTGACTTTTGACGGTATTTTCAGATTGTTCACGTTCTATCTCACGATAGCCATGGGAATAATGATCCTTCTCATGATGTTCGGAGTTATAAAATGGAAAAACAGGACCAAGCTGCTTATCTATCTTTATGTAATTGCAGGCATTGCAGCTGTCGGAGCACTGGCATTTTCTTCGCGCAGCTTTACTGTAATGCTGTACCTTTTACTGACCTGTTTTATTTACGAATTGCAGGAAAAGCCCGAACGCACAGCCCTTATCGGCTGGGCAGGAGCCGTTACAGGAGCAGCCTCCGAGCTGTTCTTTGAGTATTATACCAAGTACTCCATGAAGGTCAATAGTACCGATGATATTCTTGATTACCTGAATGCAGGAAGGCAGTATGAAACTATACGCTGCCTGATATTTGCAGCTGCGATCATTCTTATCCCCCTTATTGTCTTCGAGAGAAAGTCTCCCCTTGAAAAAGTGGTATCTCCTGTTATTACCGACATCAAAGATGAAGACGAGTACGAGGACGATGAAGATGAGTCCGACGATAACGACTGACCGTCTTTTGCTCCGTCCCCTGACCCTTGATGACGCCGAGGCTGCCTTTGAGTGGACAGGCGACGAGAGAGTGGCAAGGTACATGATATACTCCACCCACGAAAGCGTTGAGACCACAAGAGAATGGCTCCGCAGCATAGTCACCTCGGATACACGCTTTGAGTTCGGCTTTGTCCGCAGGAGCGATGATAAGCTCATAGGCTCCGGCGGCATAAGGCTCCTTGAGGACGGCTTCTGGGAGTTCGGATATAACTTCCGCTTCGACTGCTGGGGCATGGGCTATGCCACAGAGGCTTCAAGGGCTATGATTGAGCTTGTGCGCAGTAAGTTCGGAAATGTAAAGCTGAGAGCCGAATGTGCGGCTGAAAACACAGCCTCCGCTCATGTGATAGAAAAGTGCGGACTTGTGTTCAAAGAGTTCGGTGAGTATTCAAGCTATGACGGAAAGAAAACCTTCAGAGCGAAAATATTCGAGCTTTGATACCAAGCACTATGCACTAAAAACTGACAACTAAACAGAAAGAAGGAAATATTATGATAAAGCACATAGTTATGTTCAAATTAAAGGACGCCGATGGCAGAAGCGAGTACGAAAACGCTGCTGAGGCTCAGAAGCGCTTCGACAACGTCATCGCTAATGTCAAGGAGCTGAAAAAAGGCGAGGTAGTCATCAACTCCAAGGACGCTCCCGAGAGCAACTACACCATCGCTCTTATCTGCGACTTCGACACCATCGACGACCTGAACGCATATCAGGTCCACCCCGCACACCTTGAATTCGGCAAGTTCATCGGCACTGTAAAGACCGACAGAGCCTGCATAGACTACGAATGCTGATGATCGTCCCCGTGGCACGCAGCACGGGGGTGTCATATATAATACCCGAAAAGGGAGGTAGAAAACATGGTAAATGTAAAAGGCAGATGGGCACTCATTACAGGCGCAAGCCGCGGACTCGGCTATCTTGCAGCCATAGAAATGGCTAAGCTGGGCTGTAATCTGGTGCTCCACAGCCGCACCGAGGAGCACTGTGCAAAGGTGCTCGGCGAGGTGAAGGCTCTGGGCGTTGACGCATATGTGGTCACCGCAGAGCTTTCCGACATGGAACAGGTGGAGGCGATGTGCAAAGCTATCGACGAGAGAGGGACAAAGCTTGACATCATCCTCAACAACGCAGGTCTTCAGATAGCCTACAGAACGGAATATCTCACAACACCTGCATCTGATTATGACATCAGCTTCAGGATCAACACCACCGCTCCCATGATGATCTGCTATCATTTCCTTCCCGGTATGAAGGAAAGAGGCTTCGGACGCATAGTCAATACCACAAGCGGCATCGATCTTGAGCCAGAGCAGGCAGGCTATTCCGCAGCAAAAGCTGCACTCAACAAGGTAACACGCGACCTTGGCAAGAACTACGAAGGCACTGACGTAACTATCAATCTCACTGACCCCGGCTGGTGCAGAACAGACCTTGGCGGTCCCAACGCTCCCAACTCTCCCGAAAGTGCTATCCCGGGAGTTATTGTTGGCGCATTCGTGGACGACAAGAAATGCGGACGCATCTTCGCTGCCCAGGAATTCAGCGGCATGAGCCTTGTGGAGGCTGTTGCCCAGGCTGAAAAGCAGGCAGGAGTATATTGAGCTGACACATAATGGCAAGGGCGGCATTGCCGCCCTGTTTTTTAAAAGGTGATTGTCAAATGACTAATGACGAGAAAATAAAAAAGATTCAGGCTATTATTGATTCAAAAACCCCGAGGTTGGAACATTATTATAAGCTTTTTGAAGAAATGGGCGATATAGAGTACAAGTACACTGAATATGTAGAATCCGATGTAGATAAAGAGATAAGACGGCTTCCAAATGCTGATTATCATATGTGCTGTTGTCTGATGACTCTTATTTTTAGAGAAGATTATTTTATGAACGGTGAGTTTAAAGAAAGATACGATTCGGGCATGGTAACTGATGTATTGAAGCGGATGATACTATTATTAAAAGGCGAAGATGATAAGCGTTCCGAATTAAAGGAGAAGAAAATGAAAATAAGCAGATTACAAGAAGTTGATATCAGAAAACTATGGAAGCATGAGCAGTATGACTTCTCTGCATGGCTGGCTAAAGAGGAGAACATCGAGCTCCTTAACGAAAAAATCGGTCTCACTTTAGTTGATATAAATACGGAAGCTTATGTAGGCTCCTACAGATGTGACATTGTTGCAGTTGATGAAACCACGGGTATCAGGGTGATAATCGAAAATCAGCTTGAAAACTCGAATCATGACCACCTCGGAAAGATAATCACCTATGCTTCGGGCTTGGACGCAAAGGTCATCGTGTGGATAGTCAAGGAAGCAAGAGACGAACACCGAAGCGCCATCGAATGGCTCAACAACAATACCGTTCAAGATATAAATTTCTTCTTAATTGAGCTCCATGCTTACCAAATAGGGAATTCGGACTATGCCCCCATGTTTCAGATAGTTGAGCAGCCTAATGATTTCATAAAAGAGCAAAAAGGTAAAAAATCAACCGATACAATGAATAAAAGCCAATCAGAAAGGCTTGAATTCTGGACGCAATTCAATGACCATGTAATCAATCGAGGGAAACCATTTCCTATCCGTAAAGCAGGAACTGCTCATTGGTATGATGTGTCCATTGGCACCAGCGAAGCAAAAATAAGCATTGCCTTGGTAAATAAGGACTCGTTTATAAGCGTTGAATTATATATCTATGACAACAAAGCTTTATGAGGAACACGATTATATTCAAAAAGAACTCGGATTTGATTTGAATTGGTATAGGCTGGACAATTCCAAGGCAAGCAGAATTCAGTCAAAGATTGACGGTTTGAATTTCGATGACCACAGCAACTATGATGCGCTTATCGAAGAAGCCATTGATAAGGTGCTGAAAATGCGCGAGGTATTCAAAAACAGGCTGAAATAAGTACAATATAAGGAGAAACCATGAACATCGAAGAATGTATGAGCTTCATAAACTCCTACAGCAAGTCGGGGGGCAGGATAACGGACCTCTCCCGCGCCAGGGAGCTTATGAGACTTGTGGGCGACCCACAGGAAAGACTGAAATTCGTTCATATCGCAGGCACCAACGGCAAGGGCTCCACCCTTGAATATATCGCCAATGCCCTGCAATTCTCGGGCTATAAGACGGGAAAGTTCACCTCTCCCTTCGTGCTGCGCTATACCGACAGGATACGCATCAACGATGACGAGATAGATGAGGACTCCCTCTGTGAAATAGCGGAGTTCGTAAAGGAACGTATCGGCGGCGCGGCTTACTCTCAGTTCGAGATAACAATGGCAATTGCCATGCTCTGGTATGACCGCGAGAAGTGCGATGTGGTAGTGCTGGAAACGGGTATCGGCGGCACTCTTGACTCCACCAACGTCATACCGCCTCCGCTGGTATCTGTCATAACCTCCATATCCCTTGACCACACGGCTCTGCTGGGCGACACCGTCGAGGAGATAGCCTCCCACAAGGCAGGCATAATCAAGAGCGGCTCGGCAGTCATACTCTCAGAGGATAATCCCGACAGCGTCCGTGAATTAGTCCGCGAGACTGCCGACAAGGTTGGCGCAGAGCTCATTCCCTGTGAGGACTGTCCCCCCTCGGGTGACGGCGGACTCTTCTCCCCTTTCATGTACAGGGGCATAAAGCTGACTCCTGCCATGGCAGGAATACATCAGAAGTACAACGCCCAGACTGCCATAACCGCCTGTATTTACCTGAGAAGCAAGGGCTTTTCTGTCAGTGACAGTACCATTATACAGTCCATCGAGACCACTCAGGTCCGCGCAAGGGTGCAGTACATAGACGGCGAGCCCCCTGTGATTGTGGACGGCGGACACAATCCCGCAGGCGTGGGAATGCTGTCCCTTATGCTCATGTATCTCAGTACAAGGGGCAAAAAAATATACACCGTCATGGGCATGGTGGACTCCAAGGACTATGTGGACTGCGTAAAGAAAATATCGGAGCTCTCAGACAAATTCTTTGCGGTGGAAGGCTTTGCGCCCAACGCGGTATCCGCAGAGACTCTTGCGGACATTGCCAGCTTCCGCACGGAAGCCGAGTTCGGAAGCCTTGAGGAGTGCACCGAAAAGGCAAAGGCACTTGCCCTTGAAAACGGCGGAGTTGCCGTTATCTGCGGTTCTCTCTACCTTGCCAGTGAGTATCTCAATACAGTGCAGTGATCGGTGAGAAGTTCCCCTAAGCAAGACTTATGCTCATATATAAAAATTTGCCCCTGAGTGTTACAATGACCCGCCCCCTGTCAAGTAGACAGCGCAAAAAACAAAAATAATCTATGTAGTAACCAAAAGCAGTCTGTGCAATTTGTGCAGGCTGCTTTGTCGTTGGCAGCAATTGGCAAGCACCTTTTGG
>Ga0255347_1001513_pt1 | contig 36812 bp, 40 predicted proteins | sample wastewater_treat_2_FD_192479 | JGI IMG/M metagenome (GOLD analysis project Ga0255347, IMG submission 192479) | Wastewater microbial communities from Lulu Island WWTP, Vancouver, Canada - plant24 | ecosystem: Engineered > WWTP > Wastewater > Unclassified | place: Canada: Vancouver, British... | reverse complement strand
CGTGCTCGAGCGCGGCCATCGCGTTCGCGAAGTGATACTGCGTGGGCACGCAGATGCTGACTGCGTCCACATGGCGGAGGAGGGACTCGGGCGTGGAGCAGGCCACGGCGCCGGTGCGGTCCGCGACCTCCCGCGCCGCGGCCCGGTTCAGATCGTAGACCAGGACCGAGTCGACCTTCTTCATGGCCGAGTAGAGCCGGACGTGGTTCTGGCCCATCACGCCGGTACCGAGGACTCCGATCTCCATGGATATACCTGGTGTATAGATAGATGTCATTGTATATGAATATGTCGAAATTTTATCTCCGAAAAAATTCGGCCCCTACGGTTTCCCCGGGAAAATCGAGGGTATATCCACAGGAGAGACGCATCAGGAATCCCTGCGGTTCGGGAGATCCCCGGCCCCTATCCGGCGCGGGAGAGAGCTCGTCCCGGGGCCGGCGGCGCGGCCCTGGCGCCCATGCGAGCGCCCGGTCCGCCGCCCCGGAAGGCATTGGTAATCTGTGCCACTCATCTCCGTAATTATATTTAATGGTGCTGGTCAGGGGCGGGCGATGACCGCGCCGGTTATATCCCGCGCAGGTGACGGGACTGTCATGGAGGGTGACCTGCGTGGTCCGGGGGACGGTGCGTCCCGGAAGACGGCCTCCTGGTTCTATCTCCTCGGGTTCTTCGCGATCTTCTCGACCACCATCGCGAAGAACCCGGTCCTGCCGCTCTTCGCCTCGGCCCTCGGCGCCGGGGACGCCGTCGTCGGCCTGATCGCCTTCTTCTCGCCGTTCGCCGGCATCCTCTTCTCGTTCCCGGTAGGTGTCGTCTCGGACCGGCTCGGCCGGCGGCGACTGCTCGTCGCGGCGGGCGTGGTCTTCGCGGCCGCTCCCCTCCTCTACCTCTTCGTCACCGACCCCGCCTGGCTGATCCCGGTCCGATTCTTCCACGGCACCGCCACGGCCATCCTCGGACCGGTCGTCTCGGCCGCGATCGCCGAGCGGTTCCCGGGACGGCGGGGCGAGGCGCTGGGCCAGTACTCCTCCGCCACGCTCCTCGGCCGGACGGCCGCCCCGCTCGCGGGAGGCGCGATCCTCTTCTCCTTCGCTGCGTGCCCGGGTCTCGTCCCGTACCGGGCCGTCTACGCCGTCGCGGCCGGGGCCGGGATCATCGTTCTCGCCATGACCCTCGGCTACCGCGAGGATGGGGAGGGGAGGCTCGGGACGGTCCCGCTCCCGGTCTTTCGCGAGGGTCTCCGTGCGTTCGTCGCGGACCGGCGGCTCCTGGGGACGGCCGGGGCCGAGATGGCGACCTACTTCGCGTTCGGCGCCTTCGAGACCTTCCTGCCGCTCCTGCTCGCCTCCCGCGGCGTCGGCGCGGAGGGAGCGGGCGTCGTCTTCGCGGTCCAGGTCCTCGTGGTCGCGGCCGGCAAGCCCCTCTTCGGCCGGCTCGCCGACCGGGGGGACCGGCGGGCCCTGATCGCGGCGGGCCTGCTCGTCACCGCGGGCATGTCCGCCCTCGTCCCGTTCGCCCCCTCGTTCCCGGCCCTCCTCGCCGTGAGTGGGCTGTTCGGTCTCGGCCAGGCGGCCACGACGGTGGCCTCGAGCGCCTACGTCGCCGATGTCGCCGGGCCGGGGAGGACCGGGGCCGCGATGGGGGCGCTCGCGGCGGTCATGGACGTGGGCCACTCGACCGGGCCGCTCGTGACGGGGCTCGTGATCGGGGCCGCCGGGTACGCGTGGGGCTTCGGCGTGGGCGCCCTCCTCGCCGGGGCCGTCGCCGCCGCCTTCGTGCTCCTGGCGGCCGGACCGCGACGCGGCGATGGGGATGCGAAAGGCCTATAATCCGGGTATCCATAATCATCCTCATGGCCATCGAGGCCGGGGCACGGTACGCGCGCGCGTTCGCGGCTATAGCCGCCCTTCCGTCCCCGGCAGAGCTCGCTGCTGGCCCCGGGCAGGTGCCGCGCTCCCTCTCCGAGGCCGAGCGGCGGCGGATCGTCCAGGCCGCCCTCCAGGATTACCTCGACTCGCTCGGCGCGGGGGACCTGGCCGAGCGGGCCCTCGACGAGCCGGTCCTGCTGCCGTCGGGCGTGGTCGCGATTGTCCGGCGCGAAGGCTGGTGCCGGCCCGCCGCGGAGTGGGCCGAGAGCGCCAGGGCCCGGCGCGCCCGTCCCGGCCGGTGACGGGCCGGCCCGCATCCGCATTCTTCTCGCAAATATCGGTATCCGGCCGGCGCGCACTCCCGCCATGCGCCGGGGCACGGCCCCGGACCTGCGTCTCCGGGTCCCCTCTTCCGCGACAGGGGACTGCGGGAGCCGTCGCGACTCAGGGCCGCGCACGCCGGCAGGCGGCGGCGACGGCCACACCCGCCGCGATGACGCACGCCGCCGTCCCGGGGCCGGCCCGCGGGGTCGGTGTCGGGGCCGGGCCGAGCCCGATCTCCTTTTCGAAGGCCTTCTCCGCGTTCGTGTAGACCAGGACCGTCATCGTCCCCGAGGTCACACCCGTGACCCGGAACGTGATTGCGCCGTCCTCCGGTCCGCGCTTGATCCCGGTGAGGTCGAGCGAGGCGCGCACCGTGGTCGCCCCCGGGGCGGCCGTCCCCGCGAGGCCGATCTCGTCATACGTCCCGGCGGCGATCGCGATCTTCCGGCTGGTCTCGTACCGGCCGTCCACCGAGGCGCCGCTCATCCGTACCCGGGCCTCGCCCCGCTGCACGACCAGCTCGTTCGTGGCCGTCTGGTCGAGGGTGGCCGTCACCTCCCCCTGCTCGAGGGAGAAGGGGACTGCGAGGTCCGTCGTGGTGAAGGCGAACCGGCCGTCCGGCCCCGGGGCCACCGCACCCTCGAGCCGGAGCGTGAAGACCGTGCCGTTCGGCACGCCGTCGAGCGCGATGGTGACCGTGTCCCCGTCCAGGACCCGGTCGGGCCGGACCTCGACCCCGATGGCCGAGGCGGCGGACGCGAGGAGGCAGGCGGCGAGCAGAATGAGGACGATACGCTGCATGGTATCCCGATCAGAGTCGGCGTCCGGACTCTTAGGATCGCCGGGTCGGAAAAAAGCGAGGGGGCGTCAGCGCCGTGCCCGGCCCGCGAGGAGGAGGGCGCCGATCCCCACGGCGCCGAGGGCGGCGAAGGCAACCGGAGATCCGGCCGGGGTCGTCGTGGTCGCCGCGCTCGCGTTCGTCCCGTCGTCCGGCGTGCCGGTCTCTCCCGGAGTCGCCTCGCCCACGCCCGCCACGGTCGTTACGGCCGTGGTCACGCCGCCGTTAGCCCCGCCGGCGGCGGTATCGGTCGTCGTCGGGGCCGCGTCCGTGCCGCTGTCGTTCGCGCCGTCGGGATAGGAGTCCTCGCCGCTGTACGTCGTCGGCGCCGGGTAGACCGGTCCGTCCATGTCGATGGTGAACCAGTCGTGGGCGGCGTGAGTGTTGTCCTCGTAGTAGTCCAGGGTCACGAGGGCCGGGTTGCGCGACCAGAACGAGGTGTTCTCCATGAAGCTTGTCGGCCCCTGCAACTTGGTGCCGTTGATCCAGAACGTGGACTCCACGACCCGAACTCCGGGGAGGGTGTCGGCGTACCAGTGGGTCATGTACGTCCCGATCTGCTCGTCGTCGTAGCGGAACGAGCGGTTCCAGGTGCCCTCGACGACAGTGCCGTTGGGGGCAACGATGTCATGCGAGGCGCCGTCGAACCGGAGTTCCTCGAAGCTGCCGCCCCGCTCGGGGGGCCACCAGTGGCCTATCAGCACCGAGTTGTTGACCGTGCCGACGTTGGTCATGTTGAAGACGTTCTCCCGGTGGGCGAACGGCCAGGTGACGTTGTTGGTCCCGAGCTCGCTCGGCTCGCCCGGCCGCATGTACTGGAAGAAGGTGGTCTTCTGGGAGTAGTAGACCCCGTCGTCCATGTTCTCGACGACCGACCGGATCGTCTCGTTCGATGTGAAGTTGTGCTTGTTCACGCTCACGTTGACCGTGATCGCGCCGACCCCCGCGACGAGCACGCAGAGCAGGACCGCGACCGCGCAGAGGGTGTAGAACGTTCTCATGCCTGGTAGTCCCCCATGGAAGGTGGGCTGCGACGCCGATGACGGGCGCGCAGTACGAGATGGATTAAGGTTTTGGTTTCGGTTACCTAAACCTGCCGGTTTACCAGTTCGGTGGTCCGGCCATTTCTGGGGGCTACTCGCTGAACTCCTCGATGGCGAGCTGGTACATCCAGTCCATCAGCGATGGACACTCCTCGACCATGCACTCGAGGTCGCAGGCGATGCAGGGGATCAGATCGTCGCCCGCGAGGAGGAGGTCCGTGTTCGGGGGCGTCTTCGCCGCGCGGAGGAGGTAGGACTTGATCCCGTCGCGGCGGTACTCGATCCGCTCGACCCGTCCGTCGTCGAGGAGCTTCTTGACCAGCCGGGAGCACTTGCGGCTGTCGACCCCGAGCTCCTTCCAGAGCTCGCTCTGAACGACGCCGTCGGGATGGGCCCGTATCACCGCGAGGGCGTCTTCTTCGGTCTCCGCTGGCATGGGTAGGGTCAGACCATGGGCGCGATGGTCAGGATGTTGTTTCCGCGGATCACGACCGTTCCGAGGTTCCGGCGCGTGCCGCGGTTGTTCTCGACGGTCTCGTCCATGTGGATGTTGAGGTACTCGTCCACGGCCACGAGACGGCCCTGGAGCTGGCGCCCCTCGTCCTTGATCTCGACCGTGATCCGTGAGTCCACGAGCGAGAAGACTTTCTTGATGGGTAAGACGATCCCGTTCACCATTCTGGACCATTATGACCTCGCCGGGTGAAAAACATTTCCGTCTCGATAGCTCCCGGCGCGGACCGCGGGACTACTGTCGCTTTCGGGCGGTGTTATAAACGACCGGGTCCAACAGTAGGGGTTAGAAGGCCCCACGAGGGGCCGGGTGCGAGGATGGACGACGAGCCACGGGACGAGACTATCCCCATGGGCGACGCGGAGCCCCGGGCCGAGCCGGAGACGACGGCACCACCGGTACCGACCGGGCCGGAGCCCGTCGACCTCCCGGCGCCCGGGGAGCACCTCGATCGCGACCGGTCCGCGGGCCGCCGACGGCTCCTGCTCGTCGCGGTCGCGCTCGTGGCCCTCGCGGCGCTCGGGGCCGCGGCCCTGATGGCCCTCGACCGCGGGGGCGGGTTCCCGACCCCCGTGCCGACCGTCCCCACCACCGCTGCGCCCTGGCCCGAGGGCGCGATCGTCGTCGCCTCATCGGTGAGCGCGGACCCGGCGGCGACGGGCGCGTCCCATTACTGCGACGGGACCGACGACCAGGTCGAGATCCAGCGCGCCCTCGACGAGGCTGCGGCGGGCGGCGGGACCGTGGTCCTCCTCGACGGCACGTTCCACTGCACCGACGAACTGAACCCGCGCGCGGGCACGACCCTGATGGGCCTCGGGCGCGACCGGACCACGATCGACGTCCAGGGCTACTACAAGCCGATCGAACTCCTCGAGGACGGAGTCACGCTCCGCGACTTCCGGATCACCGGGCGCGGGTTCATCATGGTCCGCGCGAGCCACGTCCTGGTCGAGGGGATCACGATCACGACCATGCAGTCGGGCCGGGTCGAGGCGAACGGGGCGTTCTTCGTCTTTGCCAAGGACTCGGTCCTCCGGGACATCGAGTTCCGGAACTGCACCGCGGTCGACTGCGGCATCCACGGGTTCAACGTCAACGGCGACGGCTCGCCCAAGGAGACCCGGGACCTCCGGTATATCGACTGCGCGGCCATCCGGTGCGGCAACGCCGACTCGCGCGCGATCTGGGCGACCGGGTTCGACTTCCACGAGACCAACGACCTCTACGGCATCCAGGTCATCCGCTGCCGGGCCGAGGACAACTGGGAGTCGGGCTTCCACTTCGAGCCCGGCGGCCACGTCACGCCCAAGACCGTGGCGGAAGACATCCGGATGGAAGACTGCGTCAGCATCGGCAACGGCCATCGGAACACCAAGGGCTACCCGTACACGGACAGCTTCATGTCGGGGTACTACGTCCACAACGATGCCGTGCTCGTCAACTGCACCTCCGAGAACAACCGGAACGCCGGGTTCTTCGTCCACGGGGGCCGGACCGTCACCTTCGACCGGTGCACGGACACCGGGTCGACCTACGGCTGGAAGGTCGTCAAGGACTCCCACGACATCACCCTGAAGGACTGCGCCACCACGGGCAACCTGGAGTGGGGGCTCTGGGCGGCCGACGCGGACCGGCTCGTCCTCGAGGGCTTCGAGCAGCGGGGCGTGACCGGCAAGGACGGCTACCAGTCCATGCTCGAATGGTACTACGGCCTGCCCCAGTACGAGCGGCCCGTGACGGACTCGCGCTTCGAGATCGCGGCCGACGGCACGCTGCCGGCCATCAAGGAGATCGGGGCGAACAACATCTACGAGGTAACGCGCCTCTGACCCGTCGCGAGTCCGGGCTCGCGGTCCGCGAGCTCGAGACTGGGGAGTTCCCGCTTGCCACCGAGGTCTGGCGCGACTACCACGGGACCTGGGGCGACCCGGCCATCGACCGGGTCTTCGCCCTCTTCGCGGACCGGGCCCTCCGCGCGCTCGCCATGTGCCGGCGCCACCCGGACGGCTGCGAGGTCGACGCCGTCTTCACGCCCGTACCGTTCCGGGGGCGGGGGTACGCCCGCCGCGTCGTGGCCGGGCTCGTGGACGCCTGCCACGACGAGGACCTCTTCATGTACGCGCTCGCGGGGCTCGAGCCGTTCTACGCCGGCTTCGGTTTCGTGCCCATCTCCGAGACCGACCTCCCGCCGACGATTCGCGCTCGGTACGACTGGACCGTGGGCGACGGGAGACCGTCCCGGATCACCCCCATGCGACGGCGCGCCACGGTCACCGGTAGGATCTCCTATCCTTGATGGTGGACGGAAGGGCGGTCACGCGCCCCGGCCGCTCGTGTCGACGGGGACATCCCGCCGCGCGTGGTCGCCGAGCCAGCTCGTGATCACCGTCAGCGCTCCCGGGTCGAGGACCCTTCCCTCGCTGTTGTATGACGCCACGGCTGAGGGGCCGTCGAGGTCGTCCCGGGGCCGGTCCTCATGCTTGAGGACGTGGTCGGCGTCCGCGGGGTACGCGAACTCGACGTTCCCGGCCCCGCCCACGGCGGACTCGAGCGCGCCGCCGTCGACCTGCCAGTCGACCTGGATGTCTTTTTTGCCGATCACGACAAGGACGGGCTCCTTCACCCGCGCGAGGAGCGCGGCGGGGTTTGCCGACCAGAGCTCGCGCGCGAACGGGAGATTGACCGGGGCGGCGAGCCCCCCGAGCATCATCCGCATCCCCTCCGGGAGGACCGGGTCGACGTGGATCGGCTCGCCCGCGTCGAACGCGGCGATCGCGGCGTCGTAGTGGCGCATGAGCGTCTCGCCGTTCGGCAGGTCCCTGACCTGGGCCAGGATCTGGCTCCGGGCGACCTGGCCGATCGAGCGGCCCGGGACGCCGGTGAGCACGAGGCCCGCGAACCGCCACCCTCCCGGGGATTGGGCGGCGAGCTGGTAATTCAGGGCGTGGATGGCCCCCTCGCTGTTCGTCAGCGCGTAGAGCCGCGGGGCGTCCATCGCGCCGTCGGCGAGGAGCGTCTCGACGGCGCCGGCCAGCTCGTCGAGGTGGCCCTGCATGCTGATCCGGCCGGCGAGCCGCGCGGCGTTCTCCGCGATGTGCGGCCCGGAGGGGCGCTTGTCGTACCGCAGGGTCATGAACCCCTCGCGGGCGAGGGCGTCGGCCAGCAGCCGGCCGCTGCAGGTGGTCCCCGGGATCAGGGGCGAGCACCAGTCACGGTCGGTCGGCCCGCTCCCGGCGACGAGGACGACCCCCGGGTGGGGGCCTTCGCCTGCCGGCCGCGTCAGGGTGCCGCGGACCGGGATCCCGTCCGCGTCCCAGGCGACCTCCTCGGATTCGATCATGGATGGGGAGTTCCGGACCGGCGGGGATAAAACCTCCTCTTCGCTCGAGAGGATCGGTCCCCCACTGACCCGGGAAGCGCCCGGGGGAACCAGCCGGGCGGCCCCTCTTACCGGCTCTCCCGGGACTCCGGGGGGTCGGATAATGTCGCCCTCCGGGATGTGGACCATCGCCCGGGCGGCACGGACGGATCGTTTGCAATCGTACGAATGCATAGCTATAACGTTTGATGCACGAAACTGCGCATTATCATGACAGATGGGCATATGCGTGTCTGCATCGGAGCCCTCGTGCTGCTCGTGCTGCTCGTATGCTCTGCGCAGAGCGCGGCGGCGCTCGAGGACTCCGAGTTCGTCACGAAGTGGGGAAGCGACGGCACGGCGCGTCTGATCGACACTCCGTCGAGTGTCGCCGTCGACGCTTCAGGCAACGTCTATGTCACCGACCAGGAGAATCACCGTGTCCAGACGTTCGCGCCGGTGACACCAGCACCGCCCGTCGCCGCCTTCTCCGCGAACGTCACTGACGGCCCCGCTCCGCTCGCCGTCCGGTTCACGGACGCCTCGACGAACGGCCCGACCGGCTGGGCGTGGGCGTTCGGGGACGGCGGGACGTCGACGGAGCAGCACCCCGTCCATGTCTACCCGACAACCGGCACCTTCTCGGTGAACCTCACTGCGACGAATGGCCATGGCGGCACCACCACCTCGAGGGCCGGGTACATCACCGTCATCGTTCCGCCGACCCCGACGCCGACGGGCCCGACGGGCGGGATCGCCGTCTCCCGACTGATCGAGGGCGAGGACTACGACTCCGGCGGGGAGGGGGTCGCCTACCACGACGCCACCCCGGGCAACGGCGGCGGCGCGTACCGGGGCGATGACGTGGACATCGTGCCCCTCCCCGGAGGAGGGCATGCCGTGAGCGGAGTCGACGACGGCGAGTGGCTCGCCTACACGCTCGACGGGATCCCGGCTGGAACCGGGAGCGGCGGGTCCTACCCCCACCAGCTCGACCTCTTCGTCGCGAGCGACCAGGAAGGCCGGAGCATCGAGGTGGAGGTCGACGGCAGGACCGTCCGGAACCTCAGCGTCCCCAACACGGGGAGCCTCGAGACCTTCGAACCGGTCTTCACCCAGCTCCGGTTCGGCGGGGACGAGCCACCCGAGGGGGGCCGGCACGTCCTCCGGCTCCTCTTCCACGGCGACGGCCAGAGCCTTGACCGGGTCCTCTTCTACCAGGGCACGCCCATGCTCTTCGCCGACGGCTGGTCCGTGGCGAACTTCACTGCGAACACGACATCCGGCCCGGCGCCGCTGGCCGTCCGGTTCACCGACACCTCGCCCCGGAGCCAGTACGTCTACGGGTGGCACTGGGACTTCGGGGTCTCCGGCAGCTCCGTCGAGCAGAACCTCACGTGGACGTTTCGTGAACCGGGGACCTACGAGGTCAGCCTCTGGGTCGAGGAAGAGGATTACTGGATCAAGGTCGGCCAGACGGGGCTCGGGTAGTTCCACCACCTCTACGCGCCCCAGGTGACAACGAAGACCGTGGTGGTGACGCCGACGGCGGTTGTCTTGCCCGTCCCACCCTCGGCCCCCTCTCCGACGGATACGGACGGCGACGGGCTCTGCGACGACGTCAACGGCAACGGCCGCGCCGACTTCGCGGACGTCGTGCTCTCCTTCAACCAGATGACATGGATCGCGGCAAACGAACCCCTCGCGGCGTTCGATTACAACGCGAACGGCCGCATCGACTTCGCCGACGTGGTCTGGCTCTTCAACGAGCTCTGAGTCTCCGGCCCCCTCCTTTTCTTCGACGGGACACCGGGAAGCGCGCCGTGGCCGCGGAGCGCCACGGCCCCGCGGGAGGTTCAGCCGCCGCCGACCAGGAAGCGGACCAGGTTCTCCCAGCCCTGGCCGAGCAGGACCGTCGGGTCGACGCCGAGGGCCGGGAAGAGGAGCAGGAAGTACAGGACCGTGCCGAGTGTCGAGCCGACGTTCGCGAGCGCCGCGACGAAGACAACCCGGAAGAGAGGGTTGGCCCGCATCTCGGCGAACGAGTCGGCCTCGAGGAGGCGCTTGACGTCGCCCTTCCGGGGCTTGCGGATATTGGCCTCGACGATGGCGGAGAACCAGCCGGCCGCGAGGAGGGGGTGGATGGCCGTGAGCCAGGAGACCGCGAACCCCGCGAGAGCCGAGTACGGATGGCCGCCCGCGAGGAGGGTGAAGACCGCGGTCAGCACTCCGTGGAGGAGGACCCAGTAGACGAGGGCCCAGGCGAGGACGCCCACGCCCAGGCCCGAGAAGGCGATCAGGACCAGGATGCCGACGAAGAGCGCCGCGACCAGGACCTCGAGGACCTTGAACCAGGGGAACGGCTTGACGGTCGCGGTCAGCTCCTGGAGCGGCGGCAGGGTCGAGGGGTCGGCGAGGTACCGTCGGATCCCCGCGACGTGGCCCGCGCCGACCACGACCAGCACGCGCTCGTACGTCCGCGCGAGCCCGAGGACTCGGGCCGCCAGGTAGGCGTCGCGCTCGTCGATCAGGGCCCGCGCGCCGTTCGGCGAGAACTTCCGGAACTCCTCGAGGGCCATGTCGATGACGTCCTGACGCTTGAGCGCCTCGACGTCGATCTCCTCCTCGCCGCCGCCGAGGTGGACGACCGAGGCGAGGAGCGCCCAGCCCATCCTGAGCTTCTCGCGGAGCGTCATCAGCCCCAGGAAGCGCTGGAGCGTGATCCGAATGTCGCGGTCGATGAGCCCGACCCGGATGCCGCGCTCCTCGGCCGCCTCGTACGCGGCCTTCATCTCGGCGCCAGGCTCGACCCCCACGTCCATGCCGATCTGCTTCTGGACGTACGCGAGGCCCCACTGGACCAGGAAGAGGGAGAGGTTGCCGCCCCGTATGATGTCGGCGATCTCGGGCTCCACGGCCCCGTACTTGAGGGTGTGGTACCGGTTCTCGTCGAGCTCGACCGCGACGATCTCGGGGGCGAACGAATCGATCTCGCGCCGGACCTCATCGACCGACTCGGACGAGACGTGGGCCGTTCCGACGATCCGGATCTCGCTCACGCCCGCCACGCTCCCTCGGCGTCGAGCACGACCGTGCCGTCCCCGGGCAGCGCGGCCGTCGCGGCCACCCGGCGGACGCGCACGGCCTCGTCCTCCTCGGCCGCGCGGCGGGCGAGCAGGTCGGCCGCGAGGGCCAGGGCCTCGGCGCGGGAGATCGGCCGGCCGAGCCCGGGGCACTCCGAGACGGCGAGCCGGTCGCCGTCGAGCATGAAGGGGTAGGTCCGGCAGATCCAGGGCCGGGCGGCGTAGACCGCGCACCCGTCCTTCCCGTGGAAGCGGCACGCGCCCCCGTTCTCCCGGGCGAGGGCCCAGCCGAGCCGGCAGGCCCGGCCCCGCACCTCGACCGCGCCGGGGTACGGCACGACGGCCTCGTCGAAGGGGATCGACGTCGCTTCCGCGACTGCGCGGGCCTCGTCGCGCGAGACCATCACGAGCGAGCCGTCCTCGCCGGCGCCGCGGCAGCAGTCGCCGCACCGGGTGCAGGCGAAGCCGGCGGCCTCGATCTGCGAGGCGAGCCGTTCGAGCCCGGTCATGGGGAGGTCGTCAGGCCTCGCCACGGCAGACCGCGTCGAAGTTCTCGTACACGCGCCGCCCCTCGAAGCTGTGGCTGACCTCGGGGTGCCACTGGACCCCGAAGAGCGGGCGGTCGCGGTGCGCGATCGCCTCGACCGGGCAGATCCCCGAGGAGGCGAGGACCTCGAAGCCGGCGGGCAGGGTAACGACCTCGTCCTGGTGCGAGGCCCAGACCACGACCCGGTCGGGGTAGCCCCGGAGGATCCGGTCGTGGTCCCGGATCCCGACCTCGACCGCGCCGTACCCGCCCAGCTTGCCGGGGGCGACCATGCCGCCGAACCGGCGGGCGATGACGTGGAGGCCCAGGCAGATCCCGAGCACGGGGATGTCCTGGTCGAGGTACTCGGCGCACCGGCCGGTCCGTGCGATCGACGGGCCGCCGCCCAGGACCAGGCCCCGGCACCCCGCGGCGACCTCGTCCGGCGGGGTCGTGTTCGGGACCATCCTCGCCTCGATATCGAGGTCCCGGAGCATCCGGAGAATGAGGTGGTTGAACTGCCCGAAGTTGTTGACCACGTAGATGGGTCGCATTCGGGATCAGGTGTACCTTTTATAGAGATAGGTCTTTAGCTCCGGCCCCCCGCCGCGGCGAGGACGACTTCGCGGATCGCGACGGGGTCGTGACCGAGGAGGTACGCGAGGGCCAGGGCGCCGCCCGCGCCGGTCCCCTCCTTGACCTCGCCCAGGCAGTACCGGGCAAGGCCGGCGTGGCCGATCTCGCCGAAGCCCGGGTCGACGTAGACCGGGCCGACGCCGAGCCGCCTCGCGAGGGCGTCGAAGTTCGCGCTCGGGTCGTCGCGGACGTAGACGGTCGTGACGATCCGCGGGACGGGCCGGCCGAGCGCGGAGAGGACCGCGGCCACCGCGAGCAGCTGCGTCCCGCCGGCGAGGAGGAGGGTGCCCCGGTACGCCTCCGCGATCCCCGTGGCCACGGCGAGCATGGGGTCGCCGGCCTCCCGCAGGACGCCGTACGGCGTGAGCGGGCCGAGCCCGCCGACCCGGTCGAGGACGGCGCGGGCCACGGCCTCCTTGGCCGAGGTGGGGTTCTCGACGCAGGCCGACGACGTGTACGCCTCGTGGCCGAGCGCGCGGAGGACGCAGAGCGCGGTGGTCGTGCCGCCGGGGACGCACTCGCCGAGGACGAGGAGGTCCGCGAGCGGGGAGAGGAGGCGGCCGATCGAGCGGCCGGCCTCGACGAGCCGTTCCGCGCCGGGCACGGCCGGACCGGACCGGGGGTCGCGGCCGGGCTCGCCGCAGGCGTCCAGGCAGGGGACGGCCGGCCGCTCCGGGAGGCCCGCGTTGACGAAGAGCGGTGGGAGGCCCGCGAGCGAGAGTGCCGCGCGCGTGACCGTGGCCGGCGTGGGGCAGCCCGTCGCCGTGTTCGGCGATGCGTCGCGGCTGGTGACGGCGCCGGTCGTGACCAGCTCGGCGTCGAGGGCGGGGACCAGGAGGCTCCCCTCCGGCGACGGTCCCGCGCCCGAGATCCCGGGGACGGCCGAGAGGAGCGTGGAGCCGAGGACCACGGAGAAGAGCGGGCGCTCGAACCGGATCGCGGGCTCCTCCGAGAGGAACGGCATGGGATCTCTCTTTTTTTTCTATCGCGTTAAACGATTCCGGTACCATGTTCGAGGTCGAGGCGCGGCTGGCCGCGCGGGGGGTCACGCGGGAGGCGCTCGTCGAGGCCGGGATGGTGCTCTACGTCCCGCACGGGCTCGAGGGCGGCGCGGCCCGCGAGCGGCTCGGCGCGCTCATCGACCGCCACCTCCGCGACCCGAACGTCGCGGCCCTGCTCGTCGGCGCGCTCCTGCTCGAGCAGGAGCTCGTCGAGCGGCGGGAACGGTCCGAGCTCGCGTCGGACCCGGTCTTCCTCGTCGCGGACGAGATCATCGGGATGGCCATCGCCGAGGTGATCGCCGGCACGTACGCCCGGTTCGAGTTCGCGCGGTACGACCGGGCCAAGCCCGGGATCCTCGGCGAGCTCGGCCCCTTCCTCGACGACGCGGCCGCCGGGCTCATCGCGGGCTGCACCTCGCGCCTCTACTCGGAGCAGGTCGAGGGATGATCGAGTCCCTGCGGGCGCTCCTCCAGTTCACCACGGTCCTGCCGCTGGGCCAGCCGGCCGACTTCGAGGCCTTTGCGCGCCGGTCGTACCTCTACCCCCTCTCGGGCTACGTGACGGGCGGTCTCGCCGGGCTCGCGGCGGCCCTCGTGCCCGACCCGTCCATCGGCGCGGCCGTCGGGCTCGGCGCGGTCCTGCTCGTGACCGGCGCCCACCACCTCGACGGCCTCCTCGACCTCGGCGACGGGCTGATGGCCCACGGGGGGCGGGAGGCCCGGGTCCGCGCCCTGCTCGACCGGCAGGTCGGCGCGGGCGCCGTCGCCGCCGGCACGACCGTCCTCCTCCTCGCCTACGCCGGGCTCTCGTCGGCGCCGTCGCTCCTCTGGGCCCTGCTCGCGGCGGAGGTGCTGGGCCGCTTCGGCATGGCGCTCCTGACCGTGACCGGCACGCCGTTCCGCGAGGGGATGCAGAGCTACCTCCACGAACGCGCCCGCGTCTGGTTCGTCCTCCCAGCGGCCCTGCTCTGCCTCCCCCTCGCCCTCGTCCCCCTTCCCGCCGGCGCGCTCCTCGGCGCCGCCGCCGTCGCCGTCGCCGTCCCGCTGGTCGTGCTCGGGCTCGGGCGGCAGCTCTTCGGCGGGGTCAACGGCGACCTGGTCGGCGCTTCGCACGAGCTCGCCCGGGCCGCCGTCCTCTGCGCCGTAGCCCTCCTCGGGTGAAATTTCGACCCGACGCGAATCGTTTTGTAGCACCGGGGCGAACCAGATCCCACGATGGAACAGATGGAGACGGGGGTCCATACGCGCGGGGGTATCATCACCCAGGAGAACCCCGACCTGGTCACGGTCCGGACGCGCCTGCCCGCAGGGGTGCTGACCCTGGACCAGCTCCGCGGCATCGCCGGGATCGCCGAGCGGTACGGCGACGGCCAGGTCCACCTCACCACGCGCCAGGCCCTCGAGATCCCCCACGTCGACGCGGCCCGGATCGAGGAGATCGCGCGCGACCTCGAGGCGAACGGCACCCCCGTCGGGGCCGAGAAGAACGAGGTGGTCAACATCGTGGCCTGCCCCGGCACGGACCGGTGCAAGCTCGCCAACGTCGAGACCATCGAGCTCGCGCGCGCCATCGACGCCCGGTTCTTCGGCAGGGAGATGCCGGTCAAGGTGCGGGTCTCCATCGCCGGCTGCCCGAACGGGTGTAACAACGCCCTCCTCAACGAGATCGGGATCGTCGGCCGGGTGCGGCCCGCACGGACGCCCGGGCTCTGCACGGGCTGCGGCACCTGTGCCCAGTACTGCCCCGAGCAGGCCGTGACCATCCGGAACGGGGTCTGCATCCTCGACGAGTCGAAGTGCGACCTCTGCGGGCTCTGTATCCGCTCGTGCCCGTTCCAGCTGATACGGGCCGAGGACCGCCACTTCCTGATCCTCGTCGGCGGCATGAGCGGCCGCCACCCCACGCACGGGCGCGAGCTCGTCCGCGTCGATACGCCCGAGAAGGTGGTCGAGGTCGTCGACAAAGTCATCTACTGGATCTACCGGCGCGCGCGCACGGGCCGGCTCCTCGGCACCCAGCTCGACGAGATGGGGTTCGATCGGCTCAGGGCTGATATCGAGAAGGAGTTCGGGGCCGCTCAGGCCCCGTAGCGCGGCAGGTACCCCTCGCCCGCGTCGTCGTCGCACTCGACGGCGGTGCCGTCGCGCACGTAGGTGTTGAACATCATCAGGGCCTGCATCAGGTTCTCGTCCGGGGCCGAGCCGCGCCGGACCTCGTCGGCCGCGCGCCCCTGGGGGTTCGGGATCAGCCGCCGCCCCACGCGTATGCCCGAGCAATGGCGGCAGTACCCGCAGTAGCGGTGGACCGACCGCTGCTCGCCCCCGCACTCGACGGTGGCCTTATCGGCTCCCGATTCCTTATTCATCGCGAGCGTCTTCATGGTTCAGAAGTATGGCGCGGCCGGAAGATAAGAGCCTGTTGTCCATGAGCGCTAATCCGGCCGATTTGAAAAACGAGCGCATTGGACAGATTTTATATAGATGCGTCTCAAATATGTAATACTCGCGTAGACCGGACAGGATGCTGTACCGTTCACGACTGGGAGAAAAAAATGGCAGCTGACAAGCCTCATCTGAACCTGGCCGTCATCGGCCACATCGACCACGGCAAGTCGACCACGGTCGGTCGCCTGATGTTCGAGACCGGTGCGGTACCGCCCCACATTATCGAGAACTACCGGAAGGAGGCCGAGTCCAAGGGCAAGGGCTCCTTCGAGTTCGCGTGGGTCATGGACAACCTCAAGGAAGAGCGCGAGCGCGGTATCACGATCGACATCGCCCACAAGCGCTTCGACACGCCCAAGTTCTACTTCACGGTCGTGGACTGCCCCGGCCACCGCGACTTCGTGAAGAACATGATCACGGGCGCCTCGCAGGCCGACGCGGCGGTGCTCGTCGTCGCCGCCCCCGACGGCGTCATGGAGCAGACCAAGGAGCACGTCTTCCTCTCGAGGACGCTCGGGATCAACCAGCTGATCGTGGCCGTCAACAAGATGGACGCGGTCAACTACGACCAGAAGCGGTTCGAGGAGGTCAAGAAGGACCTCGGCCAGCTCATGCAGATGGTCGGGTACAAGCCCTCCGAAACGCCTTTCATCCCCATGTCCGCGTTCAAGGGCTCGAACATCGCCAAGAAGGCGGAGGAGACCCCCTGGTACACGGGCCCCACGCTGCTCGAGGCGCTCGACATGCTCAAGGAGCCGGAGAAGCCCACGGACAAGCCGCTCCGCGTCCCGATCCAGGACGTCTACTCGATCTCGGGCATCGGCACCGTGCCGGTGGGCCGCGTCGAGACCGGCGTCATGAAGAAGGGGATGAAGGTCTCGTTCATGCCCGCCAACAAGGACGGCGAGGTCAAGTCGATCGAGATGCACCACGAGGAGCAGCCCCAGGCGCTTCCGGGCGACAACATCGGCTTCAACGTCCGCGGCATCGGCAAGAACGACATCCGCCGCGGCGATGTCTGTGGCCCCGCGGAGGCCCCGCCGACGGTCGCGGAGAACTTCACGGCCCAGATCGTCGTGCTCCAGCACCCGTCCGCGATCACGGTCGGATACACCCCGGTCTTCCACTGCCACACGGCACAGATCGCGTGCACGTTCATCGAGCTCCAGAAGAAGCTCGACAGCCGCACGGGTCAGGTCAAGGAGGAGAACCCGACCTTCCTGAAGTCCGGCGACTCCGCGATCGTCAAGGTCGTTCCCTCGCGCCCGATGGTGATCGAGACCGTCAAGGAGCTCCCCCAGCTCGGACGGTTCGCCATCCGCGACATGGGCTCGACGATCGCGGCCGGCATGTGCATCGCGATCGACGCCAAGCAGATGCGTCGCTAATTCCATTTTTTGGTGAATGGAAATGCAGAAGGCACGCATACGTCTGACAGGCACCGATTACGAGAAGGTCGAGATGGTCTGCGACCGCATCCGCGAGATCGCAGAGCGGACGGGCGTGAACCTGGCCGGACCGATCCCCCTGCCCACCAAGCGGCTGATCGTCCCCATCCGAAAGAGCCCCGACGGCGAGGGGACGGCAACCTGGGACCGCTGGCAGATGCGGATCCACAAGCGGTTGATCGACATGGACGCGGACGAGCGGGCGCTCCGGCAGCTCATGCGCATCCAGGTGCCGAAGGACATCGGCATCGAGATCGTCCTGGAGAACTGAGAGGTCCGGCGTGCCTGCCGCTGAGGTCATCTCGACCGTCCGGCGATATCTCTCTTTTGAAACCCTCTTCGCCCTGCTGGTCGTCGCAACCGCCTTCACCCGGTTCTTCCGCCTGAACCTCAAGCTGTACCACCACGACGAGGCGATCCACGCCTGGTTCAGCTACGACCTCCTGACCAAGGGGTCGTACAGCTACGACCCGATGTACCACGGGCCGGTCCTCTACTACATCACGGCCGGGATGTTCCGGATCTTCGGCGACTCGGACCTGGTCGGGCGGCTGGTGCCGGCCCTCCTCGGCGTCCTGATCGTGGTCCTGGTCTACTTCGTCTACCATCTCGGCTACCTTGACCAGCGCCAGTCCCTGCTCGCGGGGCTGCTGATCATGCTCTCGCCGAACATGGTCTACTTCTCGCGGTTCCTGCGCCACGACATCTTCATGCTCTTCTTCACGTTCCTGCTGATCGTGGCCGTGCTCTACTACGTCGAGAGAAAGCAGCTCCGCTTCGCCGCCCTCGCGGGCCTCGCTGCCGGGCTCGCGCTCTCGTGCAAGGAGGAGATGCCGCTCATCCTGATCATCCTCGGGGCGTACTTCGTCTACGTGGTCGCACGCCGGACCGTGACCCTGCCGCCCAATAAGCAACTCCTCCGCGATCTCGCGGTGGCCGTGCTGCTCTGCGCCGGGGTGATGGCCGTGCTCTACTCGTTCTTCGGGCTCCAGATCGAGACCCTCTGGACGGGGCCGGTGGAGGCGATCGAGCACTGGCTCGCGATGCACAACCAGCAGCGCCTGGGCGGGCCGCCGTACTTCTACGTGCTGCTCTTCGGCCTGTACGAGGTCCCGATCGTGATCCTGGCCGGCGCCTCGGTCATCTCGTACGCCGTGGTCCGGCTCTGGCGCGGGCGGCGCGAGGACCGCCTGGCCGCGGCCTCTGCCGAGATCGACGCGCTCGCCGGCGTGGCGCCGTCCGCGCCCCGCCTGCCGGCCGTCGACCGCCGGGACGAGTTCTTCAAGCTCTGCCTGGTCTGGATGGCCGGCACGATGGTGATGTACGGCTACATCGGGGAGAAGGTCCCCTGGCTGATCATCCAGCAGCTCCTCCCCATGTGCCTGGCGGCCACCTGGTGGGCGCGCGAGAAGCCGGCCTCGGAGCGGCTGGTCCCGTGGAACGGGTGGAAGTGGGTCACGGTCGCGTTCCTGCTCTTCAGCATCTTCGTCCCGATCTACGGGTTCGGAATGGCCTACACGACCCACCACGTCCAGTTCGTCCGCGAGGACATCTCCGAGCCTATCGTCCAGGTCCAGAACTCGGAGGACCTGCGCGGGGTCTTCGCCGAGATGAACCGTGCCGACCTGGTGGTTGTCGCGAGCCCGAACTACTGGCCGCTCCCGTGGTACTACCGCGGGGACCGGTGGGACCGGATCCAGTTCTACGGAAACCGGATCGACGAGTCCTCGATCCTCTCGCAGAACCCCGACATGGTCATCGCCGAGGCGGGGGCGTACGCGTCCCTGGCCGGGTTCGAGAAGCGGACGATCAAGCTCAACTACTGGTACAGCCACTACGACAACCAGAACCGGATCCCCGAGTACTACTTCGCCCGCGACGGCAATCTCGGGTCCATGAACCTGGACATCTTCACCCGGATCGGGTAGACGGGCGGCGGCCCGTCTCAGATCCTCCATTTTTCACCCGAGCGGGTCACGGAACCGCGCGAGGTGCACCACGCGACGGCGTCGTCAGCGCCGTACTCTCTCGGAACAGGCCGGGCACCCGGCCCGCGGCGCGACGGCGACCTCATCCATGCGGGCGGCGAGTCCGTCCCAGAGCAGGAGCCGGCCCGTGAGAAGCTCGCCCTCGCCGGCCACGTACTTGACGACCTCCGTCGCCTGGATGCAGCCGATGACGCCTGCCGTCGCGCCGAGGACGGGAGAGCCCTCCTTCGGCGGGACGTTCGGGAAGAGGCAGGCGAGGCAGGGGCCCCGGCCCGGGACGCAGGTCGTGGCCTGGCCGTGGAACCCCCGGATCGCGCCGTGGAAGAGGGGGATGCCCCGCTCCTGCGCGACCCGGTTCAGCACGAACCGCGCCGGGTAGTTGTCCATGGCGTCCACGATCCCGTCCGCGTCGCCGACCAGGGCCGACGCATTCTCGCCGGTTATCGTGGCGCGGACGCCCTCGACGCGGATCGAGGGGTTGAGGGCGCGAAGGGCCTCGACGCCCGACTCGACCTTCGGCCGGCCGATGTCCGCCTCGCCGTGGAGCACCTGCCGGTTGAGGTTCGATCGCTCGACCGTGTCGCAGTCGATCAGGGTCAGCCGGCCGATGCCCGCGGCCGCGAGATAGATCGCGGCGGGGGAGCCGAGCCCGCCGGCGCCCGCGACCACGATGTGCGCCGCGTTCAGCCGCTCCTGGCCCTCCACGCCGATGGAGAGGATCTGCCTGCCGTACCGCTCCCGCCCGGACGGCCCGATGCCCGGGATCATCTTCCCCCCCCGGGAAACGACACGTCCCCGCGTCCCCCGAGGACGGGCATCCCGTCATCGACCTCGCCGAGAGCGGGGGGACTGCCCCGGACGGCCTCATCGCACGGGAGCCTGACCATGTACCAGGATCTCTCGGGTGGGGGCTCAAAAAGGTTCCTTCACCCGTGTAGACGGCCCGGCTTCCCGGGGACGCATGGTCGCGGGAGGTCCGGGTACCTCAATCCATTTATCGGCAGAACGCGTATCTCTGCGTTAATGGCGACGGACCCGACGAGTTTCGTCCTGCTCAGCCTCTCGTCGCTGCTCGTGATCGTCAACCCCCTCGGCGCGGCGATGATCTACGTCTCGATGACCTCGGGCTTCGAGGACCGGCAGAAGCGGGCCATCGCCGTCGAGGCCAGCTGGTACGCGCTGGTCGTGCTCGTGGTCTTCGCGCTCATCGGCGGGCTGATCCTCGAACTCTTCGGGATCACCCTCGAGGCCTTCCGGATCGGCGGCGGCGCCCTCCTCTTCCTGATCGGCCTGGACATGGTCAACGCCCGGGTTTCGCGCTCCAAGGTGACCGCGACCGAGAAGTACGAGGGAGAGACCGACGACGTCGCGGTCATGCCGATCGCGATCCCGATGATCGCGGGCCCGGGGGCGATCACGACCGTGATCGTGCTGATGGACGAGGCGCGGGGGCTCGGGCTCTGGGCGTACGTGGTGGTGGTGATCTCGATCGCCGTCGCCGCGGTGGTCACGTACCTGACCATGGCGAACGCCGACCGGGTCATGGGCCGGGTCGGCCAGCGCGAGTTCCGGGCCGTGAATCGGATCATGGGCATCCTCCTGATCGCGATCGCGGTCGAGTTCGTGATCGATGGCCTCCGGACCGCGTTCCCGTTCCTGGCGGGCGGGGGATGAGCATGCGGATCGCGCTGGCCCAGCTCCTCCCCGCCTGGAACGACCCGTACACGAACCTCGCGGCGGTCGAGGTCGCGGCCAGCCGCGCCGCGGACGAGGGCGCGGCCCTCCTCGTCCTCCCCGAGCAGCCGCTCCTGGGCTGGGACCCCCGGTCCGCCGCCGGCGCAGAGCCCGTGGGCGGCCCGCTCACTGACGCCCTCTCGTCGATCGCCCGGCGGCACGGGATCGCGCTCGTCGGCTCGATCCGGGAGGCCGGCGCGAACGGCGCACGGAACACGGCGCTGGCCCTCGACGCGGCCGGCGGCGTGGTCGCGGTCTACGCCAAGCGGCACCTCTTCACGCCCGGGGGCGAGGAGACCTGCTACGTCCCGGGGACGGCGCCGGCTCTCTTCGACTGCGGCGGGTTCCGGTTCGGCCTGGCCATATGCTACGACCTCCGCTTCCCCGCCGTCTTTGCCGGGTACCGCGCCCTCGGCGCGGACGCGGTCCTCGTGCCGGCCGCGTGGCCCTGCGAACGCCTCCGCCACTGGCGCCTCTTCCTGCGCGCGCGGGCGCTCGACAACCGGGTCTACGTGGCGGGGGCCTCGTACGCCGGGGGCGAGACCCCGGTCGGGACCTACTGCGGCGGCTCGCTCGCGGCCGACCCCGAGGGCGAGGTGCTGGCAGAGGCCGGCGCCGACACCGCACTCCTCGTCGTGGACCTCGACCAGGGCGTGATCGCGCGGGCGAGGGCCGGCCCGGACCCGGCGGGGGGGTGAGGGCGTGCGCGGGGACCAGCACGTCCTGATCACGCTCTTCTCGGGGGGCCTCCTGATCGCCCCCCACCTCGCGGTGATCGCGCCGACGGGGATCGCGGCCCTCCTCTTCGGCCTCTTCGTCGGCTCGCTCGCCCCCGACGCGGACGCGACCGACGCCGCGATCTTCCATACGCGGGTGCCGGGGCTCCGGGGCGTGACGCGCCGTGTCGCGGACCTCGCGGGCGGCGTCCTCCCGGTCTTCGGCTACCTGATCCGGTACGGCGTCTACTTCCCTGTGGCCGGGGTCTTCTGGCTCATCTCGGGCGGGCGGCTCCGGGCCGGGCACCGGGGCGTCCTCCACTCCCTCCTCGGCGTGGCCCTCTCCACGGCGCTGACCGGGCTCTACCTCATGGCCGCGCTCCACCTCCTCGGGTGGGCCGCGCCGGCCGTCTTCACGCTCGGCCTGGCCGGCTTCGGTGTCGGCGCGCTCCTCCACCTCGCCGAGGACTCCTGCACCCCCGGCGGGATCGCCTGGCTCTACCCTCTCTCGCAGCGCCGGGTCCGGGGCCGCCTCCGCACGGGGCGGTCCGACCTGCGCCCGCGGCTCTTCGCGGCAGCGCTCGGGAGCGCGATGTGGGCGTGTGTCCTCCTCGTGGCCTGGGACGGCGCAGCGGCCGAAGCGGTGGCGGAGGTCTCGCTCTTCCTCTTCTTTGCGCTCTGGACCTTCTTCTGGCTCGCGGCGCGCACGTGAGAGGGTGCACTTCAAGCCCCCTGGGCGCCGATAAATATCTGCATGTACCGCCTCGCGTGCGTCCACTGCGCAGCGTCGTACCCAGCCGACGAGATCATCTATACCTGCAAGCGATGCGGCCACCTGCTGGCGGTCGAGTACGAGCTCGACGGCCTCGCGGTCGACCGTGCCACGTGGGACGCCCGCCCCCTCTCGGTCTGGCGCTACCGGGAGCTCCTCCCCGTCGCCGGCGAGCCCGTCAGCCTCCGGGAGGGCGGGACCCCGCTCTACCACCTCGACCGGATCGGGGCCGAGCTCGGGCTGCCGCACCTCTACGCCAAGCACGAGGGGATGAACCCCTCGGGCTCGTTCAAGGACCGCGGCATGACCGTGGGGGTCTCGATGGCCCTCGAGCTCGGCATGACCTCGGTCGCCTGCGCCTCGACCGGGAACACGTCCGCCAGCCTCGCGCAGTACGCGGCCCGGGCCGGGATCCCGGCGGTGGTCCTCCTGCCCGCGGGCAAGGTCGCACTCGGCAAGGTCGCCCAGGCCCTCATGCACGGCGCGAGGGTGATCTCGGTCCGCGGCAACTTCGACCGCGCCCTCGAGATGGTCCACGAGCTCTGCCTCTCGCACGGGCTGTACCTCCTCAACTCGGTCAACCCGTTCCGGCTCGAGGGGCAGAAGACGATCGGGTTCGAGGCGATAGACCAGCTCGGCGACGTGCCCGACCGGATCGTCCTGCCGGTCGGTAACGCGGGGAACATCTCGGCCGTGCACAAGGGGCTCAAGGAACTGATCGCGCTCGACCTCATCGACCGCCTGCCCATGATGACCGGCGTCCAGGCCGCCGGCTCGGCGCCGGTGGCCCGGGCCATCGCCGAGGGCCTTCCCGAGGTCGTGCCCGAGCCCCGGCCCGAGACGATCGCGACCGCGATCCGGATCGGGGCGCCGGTCAACGCCGAGAAGGCGCTCACGGCGATCCGGCAGACCGGCGGGACCGCGACGACCGTGACCGACGACGAGATTCTGGCCATGCAGCGCGACCTCGCGCGCCTGGAGGGGATCGGGGTGGAGCCGGCCTCGGCGGCCTCGGTGGCCGGCATACGGCGGCTGGCGAACGAGGGCGCGATCGACCGCGACGAGCGGGTCGTCTGCGTCGTGACCGGCCACCTCCTCAAGGACCCCGAGACGGTGATCCAGCAATGCGAGCCTCCGATCGAGATCGACGCGGACCTCTCCTCGCTGCTCTCTGCGCTCTCCTCCTGATCCCGGGGCTCGCCGCGGCGGCCCTGCCGGCGGCGGAGTTCCGGGTCGCGGAGAATGGGACGGCGTTCTGCGCGACGGTCGAGCTCGTGCAGGCGGTCTCGTATGTCTTCACCGAGCCCGGGCTCCTCGGCGAGCAGGTCCCGGTCGAGGTCGGGGACGTCAGGCTCGTGGCCGAGAATGGGACCGAGGTCACGTTCGAGGACTACGGCCGGGCCGGGATCCTTTTTCCGGAGGGGAACTACACCGTCTCGTTCACGGGGACGATCCGTGATAACGAGCTGATGCAGGTCTTCGAGCGGCCGTACCGCGCGACCGTGACCGTGCCGGCCAGGTTCAATGTGACGAACCCGGTCCTGGGCGGGTACTCTCCCGGCGCGACCGTCACGACCCGGGCCGACGGCTCGACCGTGGTCGCGTGGGAGTCGACCCGCGAGGCCCACGTTCGGTTCTACGACGCGGACCGCGAGTCCCTCTTCTGGTTCTTCGCGACGACGTGGGCCGTGGTCGCTGTCATCCTCCTCTTCCCGTTCGTGGCCGACCGGCTCGCGCGGGCCGGATGGAAGGGCTGATCGTTTGGTCGCCGGATATGAGGTGGGTGTTGGCCGGTTCAGGGGGGGGACATCCCGCAGTCGGTCGTCGCATTCCCCTCCGCGTCCAGGAGACGCATAGCGTCGCCGGGGATGGAGTACCGCGTCATGTGCGGGATCGGATCAGTGCCGCGACCCACAGCGCGAATCTCATGGGCGGGTCCAGAGGCCACACAAGGATTGAGAGGTTGCGCCCCTGCATCTCCTCACGCAGCGGTTCCGGTCACGGCCGGATCCTACGAGGCGCCGGTTCACCGTGCACTGCTGCCTGGACTCGGAAAGATGCCGCCCGCTGTCGGTGCAGGGCTTACGCCCGGGAACCGCCTCGTCAGATGCCGGACTCAGGTCCGCTGCAGCACGCGCTTCGCCTGTTCGACGTCCAGCACCGGTCGCACGTCGCTGATCACAAACGGCATCTTTGCGAGCGAGCGCGCCAGGACCAGCTGCATGGCATCGGCGTTACCACCGTCATCGAAGAGCCCGTACCCACCGCTCCCGTCGGGGTAGATCCCCCAGTCCAGGATCTCGCCGGACTTCAACTGACCGGTTACGCCCTCGCTGAGTGCGGACCAGATCCTCGCCGCCTGCTGAGGGTCGGCGGGGATCGCGAGCGTGTTCATCCTCCAGATATTCAGCCATCTCGTCATCGGCTTCGCCACCATCTCACGGTCTCCTCACGATGTAGGGGGCCGGGATGCGTCGGTCGTGGTCCCGTGAAGAAGCGCCGGAGATCGGGAGGTGATCGGGTCCCGCATAAATAAAACTATCGAAATGATTCCGGCGATCTCCGCGCGCCGGTCAGGGCCTTTCCACGGCCGTCGGGATGGGCGCGCCCAGTCGCTGGAACTCTAGCGCCAGACGCCCGGCGCGGCGTTCCTGAACAGGAGTGCGGTCAGTTCTGGGTCGGGGTCGAGAGTCCCCGGCTCTTGCATTGTTCTTGTTATTGTTGTCGTCGAAAAGTCTACTTTCGGGACGTTTATCAGCGGTCGGGCAACCTCATTCCGGTGCCGATCCGAAACCGCCGTATGCTCAAGGGGCAGGGGATTCGCATGCCACCCGGGTCTCTATTGCGCGGCATTCATTTCCCGCTCGCTGCCGTGATCCTCGAGGCCGAACCAGGATCGCTGCGGCGCATGCCCGCAACAGTGTCGGGTCGAACGCAGACCTTGCGAACATGGGTCCGGGCATCGCCCCGTCGGGCACGACGCCTGACATCCTCGAGGCGCCGGCCGACGCGGGCGTGATGGTCGTTGAGGGTGCGCCTTCCCAGACGCCCGAGTACGAACGTTTCACGCCCCAGGTGGTCAACGAGGTGGCGCGCTTCGACCTCTCGGTGCGGCAGGACGACGACTCCTACGTCGCGGTCTTACCTCGCGGAATTCGGCGAGGAGGGCGGGAAGTACAGCCTCGCGCCGGGATGTGTGGAGGAGTTCAAGGTTGACGAGTGGCTGCTGATCCACTGGTCCGTGGTCGACATCCACCTCTGGGCGAGGCAATCGCCGGCGTGCATCGTCGCGCCGCTCGCGGTCGTGATCGTCATCCTGACCATCGCGTTCAACTCCGGGTCGGAGCTGCCTGGGATCCGGTCGCGTGCAGCGCCCCTGTCCGTCGGAAGGGGGATCGCGATGCTCGTCGTCGGCGCGATGCTGGCCATGCGGGGCCGGGGACCGGCCTGAACGCGCGGGAGAAGGGCGCCAGGCGGGTGAAGGGCCGCTCGCGCCCTTCTGTCGCCACGAGGAGCCGACCGGGGACCGTCGTTCATCGAGCGCGCAACCGGTGACACTAAGTGCCGGGAGCGGGACGGGATGTCAGCCGAGACTCCGAGGCGAGACCACCATGAGCGACAAAGCCCCCGACACCGAGAACCTCTCCGCGACCGCCCTCGACGCGTACGTGTATTTCTACCCCCTGGTCATGATGGACGTGACCCGGCGCGTCTCCATCAACCTGCCCCCCGGCGAGAGACCCGGGTACGGACCGATGAACGCCTTCCACCACCTGCGACAGCTCCCCCCCGCGGAGTACCGCGGCGTAGTGCGCTTCAACTTCGACACCCTGTACTCTCCCGCGTGGCTCGACCTGACCCAGGAGCCCATGATCGTCACCGTGCCGGAGACGGTCGGGCGCTACTACCTCCTGCCCATGCTCGACATGTGGACCGACGTCTTCGCCACGCCCGGCACGCGGACCACCGGGGCCCGCGCCGGCAACTTCGCCGTCGTGCCGCGCGGCTGGAGCGGCGGGCTGCCCGACGGCGTCGAGCCGATCGAGGCACCCACGCCGTACGCCTGGGTCATCGGCCGGACGCAGACCAGCGGCCCGGGGGACTACCCCGCCGTGAACGCGGTGCAGGACGGGTTCCGCGTGACGCCCCTCTCCCGGTGGGGCGGGGACCCGGAGGCGCCTTCCGGAGGAGTCGACCCGGCCGTCGATACGGAGACTCCTCCGCTCGAGCAGGTGAACGCGATGCCCGCGTCGCGGTTCTTCCCCTACGCCGCGGAGCTGATGAAGCTCCACCCGCCGCACATCACCGACTGGTCGATGGTCGCCCGCCTCGGGCGCCTCGGCATCGTGCCCGGGGCGAGCTTCGACCACGACGCCGCCCCGTCGGCCGTCAGGGCCGCGGTCGAGAGCGCAGTCACGGACGGACTCCGGCTGATGAAGGAGACGTACCCGACCATCGCGCGGGTCGCCAATGGGTGGCAGATGAACACGGAGACGATGGGGGTCTACGGCAACAACTACCTCAAGCGGGCCGTCGTGGCCATGGTCGCCCTCGGCGCGAACCCGCCGGAGGACGCGGTCTACCCCTTCAACATCGGCGACGCCGACGGTGACCCCCTCGACGGCGCGCACCGTTACGTGCTCCACTTCGACCGGGACGAGCTCCCTCCGGTCGACGCCTTCTGGTCCGTGACCATGTACGACGCCGAGGGGTTCCAGGTGGCCAACCCGCTCGGCCGCTTCGCCCTCGGGGACCGCGACCTGCTGCGGTACAACGCGGACGGCTCCCTCGACCTCTACCTGCAGCACGACTCCCCCGGCCCGGGCCGCGAGCCGAACTGGCTCCCGGCCCCCGCCTCGGGCACGCTCGGCGTGACCATGCGCCTGTACGCGCCGCAGAGAGAGGTCCTGACCGGGCGCTGGAACCCGCCCGCGATCCAGCGGACGGCGTAGCGCCCAACGGCCACTCTCGACGGGGACGCATCCCGCCTCGTTTTTTTCCGCGGTAGGAACCGATGCCCCTTCCGCCGGCTGTACCGGGAGGAGTGGGCAGGCCTACGGGCCGGTCTGGCCCTGGGTGCCTCCCGAGCACAACCCCCGCACCGGACCCGCCTCTCGTCCGATCGCTCTGCCATTCATCGCAGTGCTCCGCGCACGGCTTCATGACGGAAGTTCGTATACACCAGAATAATAAACACGTAATGATGAAAGCGGATTCCGTGAAGATCGCCGACGGTGTCTACTGGATCGGCGTGCTCGACTGGGACCTCAGGGCGTACCACGGCTACACCCTGCCGGGGACCACCTACAACGCCTACCTCGTCTTCGGCGCGGAGAAGGTCGCGCTCGTTGACAACACCTATCCCGGAACATCCGCCCAGATGTGGGGCCGGATCGCCCACGCCTTCTCGAGCGAGGGGCGTGACGAGCGGATCGACGTGGTCGTCCAGAACCACATCGAGCGCGACCACTCGGGGGCGCTCGTTGAGATCCACCGGAAGTACCCGGACGCGCAGATCTACTGCACCGAGGTCGGGAAGAAGGGGCTGCTGAAGCACTACCCCGCCCTCGAGGGGGCCGGGTTCGTGGTCGCGAAGACCGGCGACGCGATCGATCTCGGCGGACGGTCGCTCGTGATGGTCGAGACCCCGCTCCTCCACTGGCCCGACAGCATGGAGACACTGCTGGAGCCCGAGGGGATCCTCTTCTCGAACGACGCCTTCAGCCAGCACCTCTGCTACGCGCAGCGGTTCGACCGGGATATCCCCGCGCCGGTCCTGATGGACGCGGCCGCGAAATTCTACGGCAACCTGCTCGTCCTCCCATCGAAGCTCCTCGTCAAGAAGGTCGGCGAGCTCCAGGAGCTCGGCGTCCTCGCGAAGACCAGGATGATCGCGCCGGCCCACGGCCAGATCTGGACCGACCCGGCCCCGATCCTCGCGGCCTATACCGGGTGGGCGACGGGCGTCTGCCAGGACAAGGTGACGATCGTCTACGACACCATGCACCGCTCCACCCAGATGATTGCCCATGCCATCGCCGAGGGGGTGATCGCGGGCGGCATGGACGTGAAGATGTTCTACCTCCACGAGGATGAGCGGAGCGAGATCGCCAAGGAGATCCTGACCAGCAAGGGCATCTGCGTCGGCGTCCCGACGATCAACGACGCGCCGTACCCGTCCGTCGGGGACATCATCTACTACCTGAAGGGGCTCCGGTTCGACCGCACGGGCCGTCGGCGCGGCGCGGTCACGTTCGGCTCCATGGGCGGGCGCGGCGGCGCGGTCAGGCGGATCGGGGAGGAACTCACCGAGGCCGGGTTCGATCTCTTCGACCAGAAGGAGGTCTATTTCGTCCCGACCGAGGAGGAGCTCGTCGAGTGCTTCGAGATGGGCCGGCGATTCGCCAGGTCGCTCGCCGAGCCCTCCGGTCCCCAGCCCGGGGAGCAGCGAGTCGAGGTCGGGAGCGGCACGGCATAACCCCGCGGCTCCGGGCCCGTGCGGCCTGGTCCCCATCCTCTACTTTCGCTCTCCCCGGCGGAGACGGCCTCGCCGCCCGTGGAGCAGGCGATTTCCGGTGATACGGGAACAGATGTAAATACCGTGCCATTCGAGATCGTGGAGAGAGATCCTCCCATGCCCACGCTGATGGACTTCCTCGACGCGCTCCACCAGGGTGTCTGGGAGGTGATCGTCCCCAAGCCGTGCGTCACCGAGCCGCTCGACCCGCCCTGGACGCGCTCTCCGTTCAATGTCCCGACCCCCGGGGCGGTCGCGAGCTACCGGAACGGCCAGTACCACGCCCACGAGACGGACGAGGACTACCGCGTCCATCTCGACCGGTACGATCCGGTGAAGAACCCGGTCATGCACCTGGTCGACGACGCGCCGCTGCCCCTGATGATCTACCAGACGATGGAGACCCTCGCCGTCTCGGCGCGCGACGCGCGGCGCGGCGACGCCACGGCCCGCCTCCTGGACCTCCGGTTCTCGGCCGCCGCGCAGGCGGGGCTCGGCCTCCTCGCCATCGCCACCGGCGCGATCCTGCTCCTGCTCGGGCTCGGCGAGACCCGGGTCCTCTTCCAGCTGATCGTCCCGGCGCTCGTCGCCATCAGCGGCGTGGTGGTGCTGGCCCATGGACTCGTCCTGCACGTCCGGGGCGCCCGGGGGGCGAAGGCCGCCGTCCGGGGTATCGCGCTGGTCGCGGCCGGGCTGCTCCTGTACCGCTTCTGGCTGCTCTACGCCGTCGTCATGCTCGTGGTCCTCGCGGTCTGGTTCCTCTCGAGCGCGGCCGTCACCCTTGCCCGGGTCGCCCGGACGCGCGGAAGGTTGCCGCAGGGGTTCGCCTTCACGCTCGGCCTGGGGCTGGCCTCGCTCGTCATCGGCGCCTGGGCCTTCGTCAACCCCGTGCGGCTGGTGAGCGTCCTGGTCCTCCTGCTCGGGGGGGTCGTGATGCTCGGGGGCCTCTTCTTCCTCGTCGACGGCTACGGGATGTGGAACGCCGCGGGGCTGGTCGAGGCGCGTACGGGGCGCGCCGGCGGCTAGGAGAACCGTGGACCCGCCCCCGCGCCCGGCGCCGTCCGCGAGCGGGAGCCCGGCCGGCCTTCTCTCTCCCCGAGTCCCTGGGGCCTGGTTATCTCCCGGGGCCCACGCCGGCGAAGAAACAGCCTTATGCTCGGAGCGTCAGGGTCCGGCATGGTACCCGGGCCCGGACTGCACCAGGGGACGGCCGCTCTCTGCCTGCTCTGCGCCGCGATGCTCGCGGCATGTGCCGGCATTGCCTCGGCGCACGCGCCGATGAGTGTCGGGTCGAACGAGGACCCCGCGAACGCGACCGTCTTTCTCGAGCCCGAGAAGTCCTACGTCCTCTATACAGAGCTTCCCGGGGACGACCACGCCCAGTACTACCGGTTCCCGCTGAAGGCCGGCCAGCGCCTGTACGGGTCGCTGCAGGTGCCCGGCCCGGGCTCACTCATCCCCGACCTCGCGATCATCGGCCCCGGGATCGCCCCGTCGGACACCGTGCCCCCGTTCGTCGAGGTGCCGGACGGTTCGGGCGCGATGATCATACGGGGCGAACCCCCGGGCGCGCCCCCCTACGAGCCGTTCACGCCGCAGGCGATCCACGAGGTGGGACGGTTCGACCTCACCGTGCCGACGGACGGCGACTACTACCTCGCGGTCTTCGGCCCCGGCGGCGCGAGGTACAGCCTGGCGCCCGGCTACGTCGAGGAGTTCACGGTCGACGAGTGGCTCCTGATCCCCTGGTCGGTCGTCTCGATCCACCTCTGGGAGGGCCAGTCGTTCGCGTACATCTTCGCGCCGCTCGTCGTCGTGGTGCTCGGCGGGCTCGCGCTGTTCGTCCTCCGACGGCGACAGCGCGGGCCGTGGCCCGACCCCCCGGGGTGGCTGATCCTGGTCGCGGGCCTCCTCTACCTCGGGGGCGCAGCTATGACCGGGCTGCAGGTCGTCCACGCGGTCCAGCGGACGGGCTGGGACCCAGGGGTCGTCCTGACCCTCGCGTTCATCGCCGGGCCGGTGCTCCCCGGCGCCTACGCGGTCCTTCTCGGGGTCCGGTCGCCCCGTGCGGATGGGTCCGCGGGGAGGGGGATCGCGATGGTCCTTGTCGGCGCTGTCGGGCTGGCCCTATGGGCGGGGCTCCTCGCCGGCCCGGTGCTGGCCGTCGTCGCAGGGGTCCTGGTACTTGCGCAACGGGCCCGGGAGCCGGCGCCGGCCTGATCGAAAGTCCCCCCGATCCCAGCTGCGGCCCCGTCTGGGCCCCTGGCCGCCGAGCTCGATCGGGAGCACCGTGACGACGAGGAGGGCGGGGACGTTCGGAGCACGAAGGCGAGGCGCGGGACCCGGTATCGCTCGAGCTGCCTTGGACGCGCCCGCGACGAAGAGGAGAAGTATCCATGGGGTTGAGGATAGCCCTCACAGCCGCACTTCGTCCGAGAGCCCGCACCGGGGCCGTCCGGTGGGTAGGAGAAGAGATCTTCGTGGTGTGCGACGAGCCAGCGAAACCAGCGTTCCACATTCACCATGGAAACGCTCCGCCTGTCGGGGGACGGTCTCGACCCTGTAGAACGGTCAGCTGGTGAAAAGCGTGGTGTTCGCTTCGTTGAGCTCGGGCCGGGTCCTGTCGGGGTTCGCCGCCCGGGTGAGGTGCCACTCCAGGCATTGATATTAAAAGCATGTTACTATCCCTCGTCCTTCACATGAGGGAGAATCGGTATGGCAGAACAAGGCACTACGATTGGTCCCGTGGACTACCTGATTGTGCAGTTTCCCGGGAACAGGTTCACCGGCAGGATCGTGCCTGAACTCGTCGACCTGGAGAAGAACGGCATCATCCGCGTGATAGACCTGGTCTTTCTCATGAGAGACGAGTCGGGCAAGCTGGTAAACGTCGAAGCGAAGAACCTGGAGGGAGAGGCGGGGGCCGCGTACCAGGAACTGGCGAAGGGCACCAACGAGTGGTTCTCCGAGGCCGATATCGAGTTCTTTGCGGAAGACCTGCCGAAGAACAGTTCTGCCGCGCGCCTGCTCTTCGAGAAAGTCTGGGCCATCCGTTTCAAGGAAGCGTTGCAGGCTGCGGATGCCCGGATGATCGAGATGGGGAGGATCCCTCCCGAGACGATGGAGAAGGCCGGTATGAGCATGATACGGGAACGGGGTGTCTGAGGATGGCGAGAGGTCGGATGTTGATGCTCGCCGCGGGTATGCGGGCGGGCCAGAACCGCGCGCAGCAGAAGATGGCACAGGCGGAGGCAATGAAGCAACAGGGAGCGCAGGAGGCGATGGCGCAGCAGCAGGCCATTCAGGCGGCGGCGCCGTCCCAGGACGATGTAATCGCGCAGATCGAGAAACTCTCCGCGCTCCACACGGCGGGTGCCCTCACCGACGAGGAGTTCTCGGCCGCGAAGAAGAAACTCCTGGGCTGAAATCCCCACTCTTCTCTTCTACCGTGCCTGATCCTCGGATCACGGGAGTTCAACGGGGGTTCCCTGCGCCTGTCATCCGCATGAGAAGCGAGACGGACCCCTCAGTAACCCTCTGCAGCGGCGGGCACCTCCACGTGATGTCCGGACATACGTATCGCGGGATGCACAGGCGCCGGATCGGGGACCACGATCCACTCCCGTTCGGCGGCCTGTTCGACTCCTGCCCTGGGCGGGGCTCGTCGCCGGGCCGGTGTTCGCCATCGCCGCTGGAGTCCCGGCACTCTTTGCGAGCCCCGGGCGACGGGATTCGGCCTGGACCGGACCGTGCTCCAGGCCGGAATCGATGCGGGCTATGAGGCGATGAACGGGTGGTGGATGGCGGCAGTCCAGGAGAGGTAGACGATCGTTAGGCAGGAGACCGGGCGACCGGGGAACCACCGTGGGCGTCGAAACAGGGAAGACGTGAGCGGCGAAAGTAGGGGCACATGACGGTCATCGGCATCAACGGGAGCCCGCGAAAGACCTGGAACACCGCGACGCTGCTCGGGAAAGCGCTCGAGGGGGCCGCGTCGCGGGGAGCGGAGACCGGGCTCGTCCACCTGTACGACCTGGACTTCACGGGATGTACGAGCTGCTTTGCCTGCAAGCTCAGGGATGGGCCGAGCTACGGGCGGTGCGCCGTTCGGGACGATCTCGCCCCGGTCCTCGACCGGATCGCCGACGCGGACGCCCTCCTCCTGGGCTCGCCGATCTATTTCGGCAGCGTGACAGGGGAGATGCGGTCGTTCCTGGAGCGGCTCCTCTTCCCGTACCTGGCCTACACGAATCCCCCGTCCTCCATCTTCGGGCGCGAGCTCGCAACGGCCTTCATCTACACGATGAACTCGCCGGAGAGGTATGTGGATGCGATCGGCTACCGGCAGCTCTTCGCCGCGAACGAGCAGCTCCTGGGCCATATCCTCGGCGGGCCGAGCGAGTCCCTCTGCTCGTTCGAGACGCTCCAGTTCGCGGACTACTCGAAGGTCGTCTTCGACTACTCTGACCCGGAGGAACGGCTGGAACGGCGGCGGACCGTCTTCCCGCTCGACTGCGAGAAGGCGTTCGCCCTGGGAGCCCGGCTCGCCGCGTCCCCGTAGTCACCCGAGCCGGTACCGGAGCAGGGCCGCCACCCCGCCGAGGCCGTCGAGCCGCTCGCCCGGCTCGAACTCGGACGAGAGGACCGCGACCGCCGCGCCGAGCTGCTCGGCCCCCTCCATGAGCGCCTGTGCGGCGTGGTCGCGCAGGAGCCGGTCGACGACCAGCACGGTCTCGGTCGCGCCGTACTCGACGGCCCTCCTCGTCTCGGCCATGCCATACGCGACCGCGCCCCCGGTGGCGATCCGGCGCATGACCTCCTCCATGAGGGTCACCTCGCGCGCGAGCTCGGCGTCGCCAGCGAGCCGCTCGAGAACCCCCTGCCCGATCGCCTCCTGGACCGCGCCCTTCCCGACCCGCCGCGTCTCGGCGAGGACCGCTCGCGACCCGAGCGACGGGCTCGCGGCGCGGAGCCGGGCCGCGAACTCCTCCTTGACGAACCCCGGTCCGGCCACGACGAGCGGCCCGTCGACCTGGGAGAGGAGCTCGACCAGCCGTTCGTAGAAGGCCTGCCGCCCGCCGCCCTCGTCCCCCTTGGCGCTCCCGGCCGTGACACCGGCCACGAACTCGGGGCCGTACTGCCGCACCCGGTAGAGCTCGGCCTCGCCCTCCTCGATGGCGAGGACGTGGACCAGGGACGCGGTCGAGGCCCGGACGGCGCGCTCGATTCGCTCGAAGTCCTGCGGTCGCCAGGTCCGGAGCACCGAGACCTCGGTCCCGGGCTCGAGGTTGAAGGTGTGGTACGCCCCGAGCTCGGGGCCGTAGGTGATCGGCCCGGCGATGCGAAGGCGGTTCGTGGTCGCGTGGAACTCGACCCGTTCGACGCGGAGCCCGAGGCGAACGGGCCGCTTCTCGGCCTTCTCGGGCCGGAGCCGGTCGGTCGGCGTCTCGACCGTTCGATACGTGGTCGCGTAGGCCAGCGCGCCCGGCACGATCAGGTGCGAGAGGTGCCAGAGGTCGTCGAGGGTCTCGGGCACGAAGCGGAACTCGCCGAAGCCGCGCTTGAGCTCGCCGGCCTCAGCCCGCATGGACGCCGGCCACCTCCGAGCCGCCCGGCGGCACGAACCGGGCCACGGCCTCGGTGTTCAGCACGGCCTTCGCGCCGCGCCCCCTGTCGCTCCCGAGGTGCTCGCGCAGGGTCCGCAGCACCTGTCGCGCCGTGTCGTTCGGCTCGAAAGGCCCGGGCCGGAGGAGGACCGAGACCCCGACCCGGCCGTTCACCGCCGGGGGCGGTCCGCCGAGGACCCCGTTCGGCCCGTACCCGATCGCGACGGCGAGCGGGACCGAGCGGAACCAGGTCCGCTCGCCCCGGACGACGAACGAGCCGCGCGCCACGAACTCGCCCGACTCGGGGGTCTTCGAGACCTGGTCCGGCCGGGCCGCGTAGACATCGGCCTCGAGGTGGCCCGCGCGCCACGCGCCGGAGTACGAGGCCGCGAACTGCGCCACTTCGTCCCAGCGCTCGGTCGGGCCCTTGACGATCACCACCGAGGCGCCGTGGATGTCGGCGTGGACGAAGGTGTCCTTCCCCTCCATGTACCGCTTGACCAGCTCCTCGTTCTGGCCCGCGTCCCGGCCGCCGAGGACGAGCGCGCCGTCCGAGGTCTCGAACCAGCGGAAGCGGTGGTACCAGCGCGGCTTCTCGCGCTTTGCTGCAACGGCGGCCCGCGGCGCGGCCTTCGCGGGCGTCGCGGCCATGGCGGCGAGGGCGCCGGCCCGCTTCTTCTTGAACTTCCGCGCCTGCTCGTACAGCCGCTCGACGTTCTGCTCGACCGTCTCGTGGACATAGAGCGTGACCCGCTCGCCGCCCAGGTCGACCTCGACCGAGGCCGTCGCTGGGTCGACCCTCAGGATCCGCCTCGCGACCGGGTTCTCGGCCCCCTTGAGGACCCCCGCGATCTCCTGCCATGAGCGCGTCCGGCTCGCGGCTTCGAGCGTCGTGATGACCTCCTGGGCGAGCGGGTACTGCTCGTAGACGCGTTCGGCCAGCCGCTCGTACCGCGCGATCTTCGTCCCGAACCCGGCCACGGCCTGCTCCTGCTGGCGCCGGATCCGCTCCTCGCGGCCGAGCGCCTCCTGCTTCTTCACCGCCGCGGGCGGCGGGGCGGGCGGGGTGAGCGCTTCGAGGGCCGCGTCGAACGAGGGGCAGGTCACGTCGACCGTCATCCCGGCGAGCGGGATCGGCCACGCGCCGTGGCCGGAGAGGACGGGCGCCGGGCGCTCGACGACATCGCGGACCAATGACTCGAGCGCCTCGTAGATCGGTCCCGGGTCGACGGTCCTCGCCATTGCGGCCGGGTCCGCCCCAGCCCGGGTGCAGACCTCCTCGGCGTACGGCCCGCCCAGCCGCAGGCCGGTCGCGAGGGTCCGGACGAGGTCCCGGTCCGACCCGGCGAGGATGGACGCGAACGCCTCCGGGCCCGGGATCGGCCCGGGCCGCTCGCTGAGCGTGTACCGCGCCCCGGGGACGACCTCGCGATCGCGGAACCGGTGGTGCCAGAGCGGCTTGATGATGGTCCAGTCGTGGTCGCAGAGGACCACGTTCCCCTCGTCGAAGAGCTCGAAGACGAGGTGGTAGCTCGTCTCCCGCCTGCCCACCTCGATCGAGACGATCCGCTCGAGCCCATGCTGCTCGATCGCGAGCACGCGCCCGCCCTCGAGGTACTTTCGCAGGAGCATCGCGAACGACGACGGCAGCTTCGGGGGCTCGGGGGCCGCCCGGACGCGGTGGAGCCGCCGGCCCGCCTCGACGAGCAGGTGGTACCGCGCGTGCTCCTGCCCGTTCAGCCTGAGCCCAAGCAGTTTCTGGTCGTACTGGTAGACCTTCCCGATCCAGAGCGGCATGGCCTGCCGGAGCCCCGCGACCACGGCCAGCAGGTCCACGCCGCTCATCCCCTGTGCAGTGGCCATTAAATACCAAGGTACATATGCCCCGACGGCTAAAAAATAGGTTCACTGGTGTCATGACCGAAACCACAGTCGATACGCCGAGATCCGGGCCCGGCGCCAAGACCGAGCGAGTCCGTAACGAGAAGCAGCATGCCCACCTCAGCCGGATCGCGAGGACGCTGGCGGCCTGCTTCCTCGGGCTCGCCGCCGGGTGGATCTCGTTCGTCATCGGCGGGACGCCGGACGCGAACATGGTGCAGCCGCTCGCGCTCATCGGGCTCGTCGTGCTCGGGATCGCGATCGTTATCCAGCGACACCTCTTTCTCCTGCTCCGGCTCGACACCCCGGCACTGCGGGGCAAGGACTGGTTCTACCAGGGATTCATGACCTTCGCGTTCTGGTTCATCACGCTGACGATCCTGCTCACCACCTCGGCCCCCACCCCGTAGGTGTCCATGCGTATCGCCGTCGTTTTCCGGGAGCGGTGCCACTCGCGTAAGTGCGGCACCGAGTGCATCACCTACTGTCCGCGGGTCCGGACGGGGGA
>Ga0255347_1001511_pt1 | contig 36842 bp, 32 predicted proteins | sample wastewater_treat_2_FD_192479 | JGI IMG/M metagenome (GOLD analysis project Ga0255347, IMG submission 192479) | Wastewater microbial communities from Lulu Island WWTP, Vancouver, Canada - plant24 | ecosystem: Engineered > WWTP > Wastewater > Unclassified | place: Canada: Vancouver, British... | reverse complement strand
AATAATATTTTCAACTTCCAAAGATAGGACAGCGTATTCTATAGCCGAACTAATAGCCGGATAGTTAACACCTTTTTTATAAGGAGGAATGATATTAGCGACACTACGTATTATAAATAATTCCCCCGGAATAGTGGAAGTTATCAGTGAAGGAACCAAACGAGAATCCGAACACCCAATAAAAAGAGTGTGAGGCTTTTGAGAATGGCTTAAGTCAACAAATAAATTTTTGTGTTGGTCGAAATCTTTCTTCCTGAAAGAAACGGCGCCATCGAATAATTTTTTCATAATTATTTTTTTGCCAAAAGTAGTAATAAAATTTAATATAAAAACAAGTTTTTTTCTTTTTTTTGGTTGCGTGAGGCGCTTAGGTGGAAAGCCCGCAAGGGCGGAAGCCGCTGGGGTCGCGGCGGCAAAAAAGCGACTTTAGAAGCTCTTTTTGCCGCCTTGCGACCCCACGGCTTGTGCCCGCGGACTTGTAACCGGGCGCCGACCCCGAGCGAAGCGAGGGGGCACGCCCTGATAAAAATAAAAAATAAAGTTATTATTATCACTCTAAAAGCTATAAGCCGAGAAACATTAAGCGGGCGTTTTATCAGCTCAAATCCTTTGTTACCACTATGAGCAGTGAGTAGTATTCTGAGATTTTGCCCCCTGTGCATTACATTTATTATTATATTTGCCGATATATAAAATTTAATAACATGAAAAAAGGTCTTTTACTTTCGTTATTTTTCTCAATATTTTCGCTTCTCTTAGCACAATCGCCTGTGGTTCTGACCTTTACGGCAGAGAAGGAGAATTTTGAGTGGTTGCGTTTAGATAGTGTTAAAATTGAGAATTTAGATGCCGGTTGGTCTGAAATGCTCTATTATCCTGATACAGTGCTTGTTTTTAATTCTGCTTCACAAATCAATGATTTTGTCAAAGGCGAACGAGTTCAGGTTTATCCTAATCCTTTTAGTGAGGAAACAACGGTACAAGTGATTAGCGACATGAATAGGAATGTTAATTTGCAACTATTTGATATTTCCGGCAATAGAGTTGCTATGTGGCAGGGCAATATTGGGGCGGGCGTTTATAAGTTTAAAGTATCGGTTCAATCTTCGCAGATTTATGTTCTTCATTGTCGTTTAGGAGATAGATTGGTAACTACTAAATTAAATAATCTTTCAAGTGGAAAAGGAGTGAATCGAATTGAGCCGATTGGGCATGTTTCGGCTTTTTCGGATAATTCAGCAATGCCACGTATGAAAGGAGTTTCGCCCTATTCGTTTATACCGGGCGAAAATTACAGATTTACAGGTTTTGCGGTGCAAGCGTTAGAGGTAAATTGGTTAACCATTACACAAGAGCAGTTTGGGTCGGAGACCATTATTTTTACTTTTCCGGAACCGCTTGACAAGAGTTGTGTGGGCGTGCCTACCGTTACGGATTATGACGGTAATGTTTATAACACGGTGCAAATTGGAAAACAGTGTTGGCTAAGAGAAAATTTAAAGTCTACGCATTATTCGGACGGGGTGCCGTTGCCACTCAATGATACGGTTCATGACCACGATATTCCGTTCTATTTTAAGTATGAGCAGTCGGATTCCATTGCTCAAATTTTTGGAATGCTTTACACGTGGGCGGCGGCAATGCGAGGAAATGTCGGTTATCCCGATTCTGTTTTAGTTCAAGGCATCTGTCCCGATGGCTGGCATGTGCCGAGCGACGCTGAATGGTGCGAAATGGAATATGTACTGGCTCCTAATAGTCATTGCACCGATCAGGTCTCCTATTACGGAAATTCAGATTCTTTGGCTAAAAAGTTGTGCGCCGCACGTTTATGGGCAACGGACCAATACTCACGACCCGTTACTCCAGGCTATTGGTCTATAGATTCAATAGGTTGTAATGCAAGTCGTTTTTCGATGTTACCGGCAGGCTATTATGAACACGGAGCCTATTTTGGGGTGAATTGGGGAACGTGCTTCTGGACAAGCACGGAATATGATGTGAATGACGCGTATCGCCGCTATATTCAGTACAATAATGCGGGAGTAAATAGAATGAAAAAGGAGAAGTGCCACGGCTTTAGCGTTCGCTGCGTAAAGGATGTTTACCATGAAAAATAAGTTGTTTTTCGGCTAATTAGCTTGGGAGAGCGCAACTTCCACAATTTTTTCGATGGCTTTTTCTAAACCGTCTCTATTTTTTCCTCCTGCTGTGGCTAATGACGGTTGCCCACCACCTCCGCCTTGTATGATGGGAGAAACCTCTTTCACCAATTTTGACGCATTGAGTCCCGTAGCGGTTAAATCATCTGAGAGAGCTACAATAAGGTCTATTTTCGCTTCACTCTTAGTCCCCAAAACTATCAACGTTTTTTCGTCTCTATTTCTCAGCTTGTAAGCTACTTGTTTCAGTATTTCAGCGTCGGTTTTTTCTATTCTTTTAATAACGTTAAGTTGATTTATCGTTGTTTTTTCTTGGGAAAAAAGATTAACAAGTTGTTCGATTTTTTCTTGCCTCATTGCTTCGAGCTCTTTTAGAGTTTTTTCATTCTCGTTAATCAATTTTTCAATGGCTTGAGCCACATTGTTAGTGTTAAGTAGTTTTTTCAGCTCTTCATTTAAAGAGATAAAACCGTTGACATATTTTTCTGCTTCTTTACCGGTAATGGCTTCAATTCTTCTGATGCCTGCGGCGATAGCACTTTCGGAAATAATTTTAAAAAGCCCAATATTTCCGGTAGCTTGTGTGTGTGTGCCCCCGCAAAACTCTATAGAATTACCAAAACGAATGACTCTCACTTCATCTCCGTATTTTTCTCCAAAAAGAGCTAATGCTCCCATTTTTTGTGCTTCTGAGTAGGGGATACTCCGCGATTCGTCAAGAGGAATGTTGTCGCGTATTAGTCGGTTAACTTTTTCTTCGGTTTTTTGTAACTCCTCGGGACTCATTTTGGAAAAATGAGAAAAGTCGAAACGCAATCTGTCGTGTCCCACCCACGATCCTTTTTGCTCAACGTGTGTCCCTAAAATAGTGCGTAATGCGTAATGAAGCAAATGGGTAGCCGAGTGATTGTTCTCTGTTTGAGTACGGAGTTCTTTATCTACCCTTGCTGTAAAAGTAGCATTCAAATTTTGAGGTAATTGTTGAACAAGATGAACAATCAAATTATTCTCTTTTACGGTATTGATAATAGGGATTTTCTCATTTATAGTTTCTAAATAACCGACATCGCCGATTTGTCCGCCGGATTCTGCATAAAAAGGCGTTTTATCTAAGACAAGTTGGAAAAACTGTTTTCCTTTTGTCTTAATGATGCGATATTTTGTAATTTGCACTTCTTCTGAAAGTGTATCATAACCGACAAATTCCGTATGTTGAGGTTGTTTTTTCAGCTCTATCCAGTCATCGGTTTCTATGGTAGCAGCCGCACGAGAACGCTGTTTTTGTTCTTCTAGTCCCTTTTGAAAGCCGACCATATCCACCTCTTTATTCTTTTCTTGAGCTAAAAGTTGTGTCAAATCAATCGGAAATCCGTAAGTATCAAAGAGTTCAAAAGCAAAATCGCCGTTAATAATTTTTTTACTTCCGAGCGTTTGACAATAATTTTCAAATTTAATAATGCCCGAAGAGAGTGTTTTTAAAAAGGCTGTTTCTTCTTCGTGAATTACTTTTTCAATTAAAATTTGTTGAGCTTTAAGTTCGGGGAACTGTTCGCCCATAAGCTTAACTAATTCATCTACAAGAGAGTAAATAAACGGCGTGTTACAATGTAAGAATGTGTATCCGTAGCGGATAGCTCTTCTCAGAATGCGCCGAATGACGTAGCCTGCTCCATTATTGGAGGGGAGTTGTCCGTCTGCAATAGCAAAGCTGACAGCCCGCAAATGGTCTGCTACCACGCGAAGAGCGATATCTCTATTTTCGTTTTCTCCATATTTTGTATTGGTAGTAGTTTCTATTTTTTTAATAATAGGTTGAAAGAGGTCGGTGTCGTAGCTTGATTTTTTATTTTGTACAGCCATACAGAGTCTTTCAAATCCCATTCCTGTGTCAACATGTTTTTCTGCTAGTGGTTGTAGTTTTCCTGAAGCTAATCGGTTAAATTGAATAAAGACGAGATTCCAAATTTCAATAACTAATGGGTCGTTTTTGTTAATTAGTGTGATTGCGTCAATTTTCTTTCGTTCTTCGTCGTTGCGAAGGTCAATGTGCATTTCCGAGCAAGGACCGCAGGGACCGCTATCGCCCATTTCCCAAAAATTATCTTTTTTATTTCCGTACACAATACGTTCATTAGGCAGATACTTCGCCCAAATTTTTTTAGCTTCTTCATCCGGCTCTGTTCCGTCACTTTTATCCCCTCCAAAAACAGAGGCGTAAAGGCGATTTTTATCCAATTTCAAAACATCTGTCAAAAATTCCCATGTCCAATCAATAGCTTCTTCTTTAAAATAGTCGCCAAATGACCAATTTCCAAGCATCTCAAACATGGTGTGGTGATAAGAATCTATTCCAACCTCTTCTAAATCATTATGTTTCCCGGAAACGCGTAAGCATTTTTGCGTGTTAGCCACCCGTGAGGATTTTTTTTCTTCATTGCCCAAAAAGATATCTTTAAATTGGTTCATGCCGGCGTTGGTAAACATCAATGTAGGGTCATTTTTAATAACCATCGGTGCGGAAGGAACGATTATGTGGTCTCTTTCCTTAAAAAAGTTTAAAAAAGCGGAACGTATTTCGTTGTGATTCATAGGTTTATATTTCTAAAAATGCCAATGCAAAGGTACAAGTTTTTTTATATGTTAAGAAAGTAACTATTTATTTTTCTTGAAAATGCTCTTTTACTCTTTTTGCCACATCTTCCATAAGCCACATCGGTGTTGAAGTTGCCCCGCAAATTCCTATCGTTTCATCTTTTAAAAAGGTGATGGAATCAAGCTGCTCAAGATAGGATATGAAAAAAGAGGAGGGATTGGCTTCTTTACACAAACTAAAAAGATAAAGCCCATTCGAACTCTTTTCCCCGGAAACAAAAATAATTTTATCATGTTGCGAGGCAAATTTTTGAATCTCCTTAGCACGATTCACTACTCGCCGACATATCGTATCGTGGTATGAAAAGAGGGTGGCATTTCCCGATTTATCGTATCTCTCTTTAATTTCTTCGATGATTTGATTATATTCATCAAGGTTTTGAGTGGTTTGTGAGTAGAGTGTTGCGGGTTTGCTGAAATCTATTCTGTCAATGTCTTGCGTAGAAGTAATTACGATGCCTTTATTCTCCGTTTGTCCAAGCAAACCTACAACTTCTGCATGTCCTTTTTTTCCAAAAATTAAAATTTGTCCCTCTTCATTTTGTTCATCTAAAAATTTTTCTTTAATTCGTTGTTGGAGTGCAAGTACCACACAGCAAGTAGCATCAATAAGTTCAATTTGATTTTCTTCTGCTATTTTGTAAGTTGCGGGCGGTTCGCCATGTGCCCGAATCAAAACTCGCGTATTTTTCAGTTGTTTGAATTGTTCAAAAGAGATGACTTCCAAACCGAGAGAAATAAGTCTTTTCATTTCCTCGTTATTATGTACAATATCTCCCAACGAATAGAGATGTTTATATTTTTTAAGATATTTTTCAGCACTCTCTATGGCATGAATCACCCCAAAACAAAATCCGGAATTTTTATCAATTGTTATTCCCATTTCCTTAAATATTATTTTCTTGATGTTCTATATCGGCAGTTTCATCTTCTTGTTGCCATGAAACTATTTTTACGGCAATAGGTTCAACGTAGCGATATAAAAATGATTTTTCCTTTACTTGGCGTTTGAAAACAAATTCTTTTTTATCGACAGAATTGATAAAATAAAATATTACTGAAAAGAGTAAAGCTACTTTTAAAACACCAAAAAGTAATCCGAATAGATAGTTGACAAAAGAAGGGAGAATAAGATTTATGATTTTTTCAATAGCTTTTCCTATCAAGTAAGTGATTACTAATGTTAGTATAAAAAGAGCAATAAAAGCGATAACCTTAGCTAAAATAGTGCTGTTAAACCAAGCGGCAACGGTAAGATAATATTTAAGAGTTATCCAAAATCCGAGGAATAGGCCAAGAATAGAGGTCAATTCTGTTATAAAGCCGTTTTTCAGTCCTTTAAAACCGAACCAAATAATAGGAATAAGCATTATGATATCAAGGAAATTCATCTGTTTTTCTTTTGTTAAATCAGTTTCAACTTAAATCCCTAATTTTTTGAGTTAAAGGTTGAGCAAAAATAAAGTCGTTAAGCAGTTCATTATCAGATGTTAATACGTTATCTTTATTTCCGTACCAAGCTAAATTACCTTCATGAATAAAGGTAATAGTTTCTCCTATTGTAATAACGGAGTTAATATCGTGTGTATTAACGACAGTAGTAATATTAAATTCGTGTGTAATTTCAATAATAAGTCGGTCAATAATGAGTGACGTTTTAGGGTCTAATCCGGAGTTCGGTTCGTCGCAGAAAAGATATTTAGGGTTACAGGCGATGGCACGTGCGATGGCGGCTCTTTTTTTCATTCCTCCGCTTAGTTCTGACGGGAAAAGAAAATTTGCATTTTCAAGGTCTACTCTTTTTAAACAGAAATTTACTCTCTCTAATTTTTCTTCTTCACTTAAATTTTCTTTCAACATATTGAGCGGAAACATTACATTTTCTTGAATTGTTAAGGAATCGAATAGGGCACCTCCTTGAAAAACCATCCCTATTTCGGAGCGTATATTTTTTTTTTCAATAGCTTTGAGATGATGGAAACTTCGTCCATCGTACAAGATTTTGCCCTCTTCGGGTGTGTAGAGATCTACTAATAATTTCATTAATACTGTTTTTCCCGAGCCTGACCGACCAATAACCAAATTTACTTTTCCGTCATCAAAAGCAGTCGAAATTTGATTTAAAACTCTTCGTTCACCGAAATATTTACTTACACCAATAACTTCTATCATTTTACAACATAATTTGCGTAATTACCAAATTAAGTACTAATATTACAAAGCTTGCCACGACAATACTTCTTGTGTTTGCTTCTCCCAATTCTAAAGCTCCTCCTTCAATTCGATAGCCGTAAAAAGAGGAAATCGTTGAAATGACAAAAGCAAAAACAACAGTTTTAGTTAGTGCGTAGTAGACGTCATACATGCGAAAAAAGGAGGTTAGTCCGTCAATAAAATCATATCCCGAAACGACACCTGTTAAAAGGACGGTTATATATCCGCCCATAATTGCAAAGAAAATACTAATGATGATTAGAATCGGATTTACAATGAGGGAAGCGATTACCTTAGGCAAAACTAAGTATGAGGCAGAGTTAAGACCAATAACTTCTAAGGCATCTATTTGTTCCGTTACACGCATACTGCCAATTTCCGAAGTGATACGGGAACCTAAATTACCAACTAACAAAAGACTGATAATCGTTGGGCATAACTCCATGATAACAGAAGTTCTAACTGTAAAACCGACCGTCCAAGTTGGAACCCATGAACTCTCAATTTGTAGTGCCGTTTGTATAGTGATAACACTTCCCATCGCTATGGCGACAATAGAGACAATCAGTAACGAGCCGATGCCCATTGAGTTTATTTCGAAAAGTAATTTTTTTAAAAATTCTTTCCACTTGTCGGGGCGAGAAAAAACTTTCCATAAAAAAAGAAAATAATCACCGATTAGTTCTAATACTTTAATCATTTTTCCTATTTCCTATTTAGTAACTACAAAAATAGTTGTTTTAATGATAAAATTAGGAATTTTTATTCTAAATTCATTTTCTTTTTAAGAAAAAGGCGAGTCTCGTGGTCGCTTTCATAGTATTCATCAATAGTTTGCGGAGTGGTAAAAGGAATTTCTTCGAGTGCCTTTTCAATATTTTTTTCTATCTCAAGAAAAGAAATCTTATCATTTAAAAAGTTTTGAACCGCCATTTCGTTGGCAGCATTAAGAATGCACGGGGCGTTTCCACCTGTCTTAGAAGCATTAAAAGCTAAATTGAGACAGGGAAAAGTGTCGTAATCGGGCGTCTCGAAAGTTAGCGTCGCGTAATCGTTGAATGAGAATCGTGGAAAAGTATTAGATGCTCGGTGCGGATAGGTTAAAGCATACTGAATGGGCAATTTCATGTCAGGTAAACCTAATTGCGCCTTTAAAGAGCCGTCTTCAAATTGAACTAAAGAGTGAATAATAGATTGCGGATGGATGACAATTTCAATTTTTTCTTCAGGAATAGCGAAAAGCCATTTGGCTTCAATCATCTCTAATCCTTTGTTCATTAAGGTAGCGCTATCAATCGTAATTTTATTCCCCATCGACCAAACGGGGTGATTCAACGCGTCATTCTTTGTTACATTCCTTAAAAAATCTCTCTTTTTGCCGCGAAAAGGACCTCCCGAAGCCGTAATTATTAGTTTTTCAATCGGATTATGAAATTCCCCCGCTAAAGATTGAAAAATGGCGGAATGCTCCGAATCAATAGGCAAAATGTTAACCCCCTCTTCGCGGGCGGTTTTGGTAATCAATTCCCCTGCAACGACTAAGGTCTCTTTATTAGCTAAAGCAATAGTTTTACCATGCTTAATGGCATGATAAACAGGTCGTAAACCGGCAATGCCTACAATAGCCGATAAAACCATGTCTATGGTGGACATTTCTAAAACTTCACAAAGAGCTTTTTCTCCGGCATAAACTTTTATATCGTCATTTCTAAGTGCCTCTTTTACATAAAGATACGCTTCATTATTAACAATAACAACGGCGTTAGGATTGAATTTTTTAGCTTGTTTAATTAGGAGTTCAGCATTATTAAAAGAGGTTAGTACCTCAACTTCAAATAAATCGGGTAGATGTTCGATAACCTCTAATGCCTGTACGCCAATAGAGCCGGTAGAGCCTAAAATTGCAATTCTTCGTTTCAAAACGTTGATTTATTTTGTAAATCTTTAAAATTCTGCGTTTTGCGGTGTTCTTGGAAAAGGAATAACATCTCTGATGTTAGTCATACCCGTTATAAAAAGCAGAAGACGTTCAAATCCTAAGCCAAAGCCTGCATGAGGCACGGTTCCATATTTACGAGTTTCCAAATACCACCACAATGTTTCTTCGGATATCTCAAGCTCTTTAATGCGTTGCAACAAAAGGTCATAACTCTCTTCACGTTGCGAGCCGCCAATAATTTCACCTATTTTTGGGAAAAGTACATCCATCGCACGCACCGTTTTGCCGTCTTCATTTTGTTTCATGTAGAAGGCTTTAATATCCTTAGGATAATCAGTAAGAATAACAGGCTTTTTAAAATGAATTTCTACTAAGTAGCGCTCATGCTCCGCTTGTAAATCTACACCCCACTTAACCGGAAACTCAAACTTCTTCTCCGCTTTAAGTAAAATGCCGATAGCTTCGGTATAAGTTATTCGAACAAAATCATTTTTTACTACAAAATGCAATCTGTCAAGCAGTTCTTTGTCAAAGGTGTCATTGAGGAAACGCAAATCATCTTCGTTATTCTCAAGAGCATAGTTGATAAGATACTTGACGAAGTCTTCAGCTAAATCCATATTGTCGTGGATGTCATAAAAAGCTACTTCGGGTTCTATCATCCAAAACTCGGCAAGGTGGCGCGGCGTATTGCTATTTTCTGCTCTGAAAGTGGGACCAAACGTATAGATTGCACCTAAAGCCAAAGCTCCAAGTTCCCCTTCTAATTGTCCGGAAACAGTGAGGTAAGTCGGTTTGCCGAAAAAGTCTTCTTCGTAGTTGACCTTCCCTTCGGGAGTTTTAGGAACATTTTGTAAGTCTAAGGTCGTAACGGCAAACATCGCCCCGGCACCTTCGGCGTCCGAGCCGGTAATGAGCGGCGTGTGCATGTAATAAAAACCGTTATCGTTAAAATATTTGTGAATTGCATACGCCATGGCATGACGAAGACGCAAAATACAACCGAAATAATTGGTGCGTGGGCGTAAATGAGCTATTTCACGAAGAAATTCCATCGAGTGCCCCTTCTTCTGTAAAGGATATGTCTCCGGATTCGCAGTTCCGTAAATTTCAATAGAATCAGCCTGAATCTCAAACGCTTGTCCTTTCCCCTGCGATTCTACTAACCTGCCTATAACGTGAAGAGAAGTCCCCGTTGTGATGTTCTTGATGAGTTTCTCATCAAATTTTTGATTTTCGGCAACAATCTGTATGTTATGAACGATAGAACCATCGTTTAAAGCAATAAAAGAGATGGTGTTATTCCCCCTCTTTGTCCTTACCCAACCCTTTACACTAATTTGACTCCCTAACTCAATCCTTTCGGGATGTTTAAAGATTTCACTGATTTTTGTTCGTTTCATTTTAATTTAAGTTAAACTACTTTATTATAAAGTTAAATAGATTGCAAAAGTACAAAAATATAGTGAATAAGTTTTACTCTACCTTTTTAAAAAATGTATAGACCTTTCTTGCTTTGGATTTACCGATAACTTCGGCAATCTCATCTTCCTTGGCTTCCGAGATACGTTTTACACTTTTAAAATGTTGTAATAATTTTTGTGCCGAAATAGTGCTTATCCCTTCAATATCGGTTAAAATAGACGATAGAGACGTCTTTATCTTCTTTTTCCGATGATGGGCAAGCCCAAAACGGTGAGCCTCATCTCTAATTCTTTGAATTAACTTTTGAGCTTCCGATTTTTTATCTAAATAAAGGGGTAATGGATCTCCGATTTTATAAATATCTTCTAACCGCTCGGCAATGCCAATTAGTGTAACTTCCTTTTCAATTTTCAATTTTTGTAACGCCTGATACGCAACATGCAGTTGCCCCTTACCACCATCAATAATGATTAAATCAGGCAACTCCTTTTGCTCCTCAAGAAGTCGCTTATAACGTCTGTAAACCACCTCCTCCATAGAAGCATAATCATTCGGACCTACTACGCTTTTGATGTTAAAATGTCGATACTCTTTTTTCTGCGGCTTCCCATTAATAAAGCAAACCATTGCCGACACAGCGTCATCGCCCTGAAAATTAGAATTGTCAAAACATTCAATGTGGCGAGGCAACTTCTTCATTGATAGCTCTTTCTGAAGAGATTGCAATACACGCTGTTGATGTCGCTCAGGATTTAAAAGCTCTTTCCGCTTAAACTTTTCAAGCATAAATACGGTAGCATTCTTAGTCGATAAGTCAAGCAGTTTTTTCTTATCCCCTCTTTGCGGAACAAAAAACGTAAATTCATGATTTTCCATTTTCGGTAAAAAAGGAACAAGAATATCTTTATTTAATGCTTTAAAACGTTTATGTATCTCTATCATTCCCATCCAAAGTAGCTCCTCACTCGTTTTATCAAGTTTATTATTAATTTCCAAAGTGTAGATTTGCACAATAGCGCCCTCCGTTATTCTTAAAAAATTAATATAAGCACTATCGTCATCTTCAACGATTGTAAAAACATCGACTTTTGTAATTTTAGGATTGACAACCACCGATTTTCCGCGAAAAGTTTCAAGAATTTCTATTTTTTCTTTAATAAACTGCGCTTTTTCAAATTCTAACTGCCGAGCAAACTCCATCATCTCATCTTGCATCTGTTTAATCACCTCACGGCTGTTTCCTTCAATCACTTCCACAGCCTTATCAACGTTTTTATTATATTCTTCTACTGAAATATAGCCGGCACAAGGAGCCGTACACCGTTTAATCTGATATTGAATACAGGGGCGTCTATCTTTCGGTAATCTTCTGCAAGTACGCAAAAGAAAAATCTCGTGAATCGTATCTAACAGCGTATTCATATAACGAACCGAGGCAAACGGACCGTAAATAGCAGTTTGTTCCGCATTAGGATGACGAGTCGAAAAAACACGTGGGAATTGCTCTCTTGTTACACTTATCCAAGGGTACGATTTATCATCTTTAAGCATACTGTTATAGCGAGGTTGATACTGCTTAATCAGACTATTTTCAAGTAGCAAAGCCTCCCATTCCGTATCCACGACAGTCGTGCGTATATCTGCAATTTTTGTAACTAAAACGCGCAATTTCGCAGAATCATGTTTTTTTGTAAAATAGGAAGATACCCGTTTCTTTAAATTCTTTGCCTTTCCAATATAAATAACCGTCCCAACGCTATTAATAAAGCAATAGACGCCGGGTTTTGTCGAAATAGTTCGGAGTTTTAAACTTATATCTTTATCCAATTTTACATCTTTTAGTTAGTGCAAAGATATATTTTTATTAAAAAGCATAATAATTTCCATTATCATTTTTTTCTTTTGGGCGTGCCCCCTCGCTTCGCTCGGGGTCGGCGCCCGGTTACAAGTCCGCGGGCACAAGCCGTGGGGTCGCAAAGCGGCAAAAAGAGCTTATAAGCTCGCTTTTTTGCCGCCGCGTCCCCAGCGGCTTCCGCCCTTGCGGGCTTTCCACCTAAGCGCCTCACGCAACCAAAGTTGCTCGTATAAAGCAATATAGGTAAGGGAATGAGAGCGGATAACTCCCGACTTTGACAATACTTTACCCTATCATAAAGTCGGAACAATTCTCCAATTTACCATTTCATTCGCTATTGCATACACCCATTCTTGAGTGTTATTGTTCGAGTCGATTTATTTCAGCACGAATCTCTTCTATAACTTCAGGATTCATTATAACTTTTCTTCCATTTTTTTATATTATAACATCTTTTATTTTTTATATATCTCAATAAATCAAGTAAATAAAATTCTTCTAATCATAAACCGTAATAATTTCCGCTATCATTTTTGGAAACGGAAAATTAGTTAACTCCTCTACGGTTGTTATCTTCCCTTCATTAGCTACAACTTCAATATTTTCGATGGGAACTAAATAAAAAGTTGCAAAAATAGTTTGATGCGAAAGCTGTTGATGCACCTCTTTTAATCGAACAGGCGGTGAAGTGATTGCTATACCCTTAGTTTTTAAATAGTTGGCGATAGAAAATTTCACACTTGATGTTTCAACTAACGGAAATTGATAGAGATTTTTCCAAATATCACTCTCCTTCCGCTGTTGAATAATGGTTTGATGAGCCTTGTCAACGAAAAAAATAAAGTGAAAATACCGGTTTTTCATCTTTATCTTCTTGATTTTTATAGGCAATATTTTGGTTTGCTCATGTATAAAAGCGTAACATTTTTGATTGAATTGACAAGTTTCGCAAGCGGGATTGGCAGGTGTGCAGTGCGTAGCTCCAAAATCCATGAGTGCCTGATTGAAGTCGCCGGGAGAGTGATTTTTCATCAATTTTTGACAAATTTCTTTGACTCTATTTTTAGTACTTGTCAACATAACATCTTCAAAAATGCCAAAATATCGGCAAATAACCCGCAGCACATTGCCGTCCACAGCAGGATAGGGGAGTTGAAAGGCGATAGAAGCGATAGCCGCAGCCGTATAATCGCCGACACCTTTCAATTTTCTAATTTCTGTATAAGAGTTTGGGAAAACTCCGTTGTGATCTTTGACGATATGTTGTGCGGCTTGGTGCAAATGTCGGGCACGCGAATAGTAACCTAACCCCTGCCAAACCTTTAACACCTCATCTTCTGAGGCTGACGCCAAAGCAGTTAGCGTAGGAAAATGGTTGATAAAATCTAAATAATAATTCCACCCTTGATTAACACGGGTTTGTTGTAGAATAACTTCGGAAATCCAAATTTTGTAGGGCGAAGTTTCATTCCTCCACGGCAAACTACGCTGATTTTCCTCAAACCACTGCAATAGAAGATTGACAAAATTGCTCATTCATAGGTAGTTATCTATCAGTGCGATTCGATAATTTTGAAAAGTTCGTCTAACTTAGGCGTTAAGATGATTTCCGTTCGTCTATTTTTTGCTCTTGCTTCCGGCGTATCGTTAGCGTCAATGGGGAAATATTCGCCGCGACCCGAAGCAGAAATTCTTACAGGAGCAATGTTTCCGCTATTAAGAAGTACCTTAACAACAGATGTTGCACGCATAACGCTTAAATCCCAATTGTCTTTAATTTGACTAACTCCTTTGTACGGGACGTTATCCGTGTGCCCTTCAATCAAAACATTAATAGTCGTGTCACTTTCCAATATTTGAGCCAATTCACGAATGGCTCTCTCTCCTTCTGATTGTACGTCCCATTTCCCGGAGGCAAAGAGAAGTTTATCCTCCATAGATACGTAAACTTTTCCATTTTTTTCGTACACGTTCAAGCCATGCTCTTCAAACCCTTTTAAAGCATTAGCAACTTTCTCTTTCAGTTGACGAACCTCATTGTCTTTTTGGTCAAGAATAGCTTGTAACTCATCAAGACGTTTCCCTTTTTCAGCAAGCTCGGCACTTTTTTTGTTCAATTCTTCTTCTCGCTCGTTTAACTGCTGACGTATTTTGTCAATGTCTTCTAAAAGAGTCTTTATTTGAGAGCTGTTTGAGAGATTTAATTCTCCAAAATCACTCATTAACTCGTCATAATCTCTGCGAGCTTTAGCATAATCTCTTTCAGATTGTCTAAGTTTCCTACTTAGTGAAAGCGTATCTTTAACTAACTGGTCGACTTTTTGTTTTAATTGTCCTACTTCTTGTTTTAGTTCTTTAGAATAGTTCTCAAAATCAATCTTTTCGCCCGTAGTTTGCGCTAAATTCTCACTGCAATTTTTATATTGCGACTCTAATTCCTGATATTTTTGCTTCGTAACACAACTCGAAAAACTGAGAAGAATTGTTATAACCGATAACCAAATAATTGTTTTTTTCATGATTTATTGGCTTTTAAAATGAATTATGAAACCACTTATAATTTAACTTACAAAGTTATGAGAGAAGTGAATAGAAGTTAATGAAAATTCAAAAAAATATAAACAATCTATTTTTAATAAAATAAATCTATTACTCCATTAAAAAAAGAGCTGTTTATCTATTGTCCTGACACTCGCAAATTGACGTATATTTGATTTTCGTGTTTGGTAAAAGTCGCTCCATCTCCTCTAATTCCGTATCACGAAGCGGGACTTGTCGTAAGTCAATTTCTTTAAGAGTCGGGGCAAGTTCAATGATGGAAGGAGGCAAAACATAAAGCGGATTATCCCACGCGTCTATTAATGTAAGCTTCTTTAAGTTGCTAATTGAACTCGGTAATTCTGTAATTTTATTTCTATTAATGATAAGCGTACAAAGCTCAGTAAGATTTCCTATTGTTTCGGGCAGTGAGGTTAACTTATTTCGACTAATGTTTAAATATTTTAAATTTTTGAGTTGCGAAATGTTGCTATTTATCTTTTTTAATTTTAATTTGCTGACCGTTAATTCTTGTAGTTGTGTGAGCTGAAAAATCTCTTCCGGCAAAGAATCGCATTTCTTACATCTTTTTAATTTCAGTCGGAAAACATTTTCCGGTTCCAAAAGAGCTTCCTCTATGGAAGAGTAAACTTTTTCATCGGTCAACTCCTTGTATTGATATTCTTGTCCATAAATCGAATAGGTCGAAAAATAAATTATTAGGGAAAAAAGAAAAAATTTATTCATTGAAATAGGTTAAAATTGTTTTTTTATAATACTTAATATGCTCAATCAGTTCCTCTACACTATTAAATTTTTGTTCGTCAAAAAACTTTTTTAGCGGAAGAAATGATATCTCTTTATCGTAAATATCTCTGTCAAAATCAAAGATGTTAATTTCAATGGAGAGTTCATTCAAGTTAAGCGTGCGGCGTTTCCCCACGTAGAGCATCCCCCGAAAATGTTCGTCATTTATACGGACTTCGGCTGCGTAAACCCCTGTACTTAAAGCAAAATTGTTGTTTGTAAGTTCAATGTTAATCGTGGGAAATCCGAACTTTCGCCCGTTGTTATTTCCACGTATTACTTTCCCGATATACCATTGATTCGTTTCCATTTTCAACATTTTAGCTATTGAAAAATTACTATTGCAAATATAATCAAAAGTAATGATAATTTTTCTTTTTAATTTTCTTCTTTTTATAACGAAAGAACGGTTAAATTTAAAAAACTATTTTGTATCTTTGCAAAATTAATATTAAAAAAATGGGATTGTTTTCACTTTTCACTAAGGAGATAGCAATAGATTTAGGAACAGCAAATACGGTTATTTTATATAACGATAAAGTTGTTGTTGATGAGCCTTCTATTATTGCTATACAACGTGATACAAACGAGGTTTTAGCAGTTGGAAAACATGCATTAATGATGCATGGTAAGACCCATGAAAATGTTAAGACTATACGACCGTTACGTGATGGAGTTATAGCGGATTTTAAGTCTACCGAACTCATGCTCCGCGAGTTTATAAAAATGGCGGGAACACGCGGCTATTTTTTCCCACCGGCTTTGAAAATGGTCATTTGTATTCCCTCTTGTATTACAGAAGTGGAAGAACGTGCCGTGCGTGACTCGGCTGAACAGTCCGGCGCTAAGGAAGTTAGATTAATCCATGAACCAATGGCAGCAGCAATAGGAAGTGGTATTGATGTGTTGGATGCTAACGGAAATATGATTATCGATATCGGCGGCGGAACAACCGAAATTGCAGTGATTTCTCTCGGCGGAATCGTAACAAGTAAATCTATCAAAACAGGCGGAGATGAATTTAATGAAGAGATTATCGAATGTATTCGTAAAACCCATGGCATTAATGTCGGCGAAGCAATGGCGGAAAAAATAAAAATTGCTGTCGGAGCAGCAATAGAAGATATCGATAGTCCCCCTGAAGATTTTGAAGCCGTAGGTCATGACCAATTACAAGGTATCCCACGCCCTGTTATGGTTAACTATTGCGAAATTGCACAAGCACTGGATAAATCCATATATAAAATAGAATCAGCCGTCATTAGAACGCTTGAGGAAACATTGCCGGAACTTTCTGCCGACATATATAGAAACGGCATTTATATGGCTGGCGGAGGCTCCCTCATTCGAGGTCTCGATAAACGAATAGCTAAACGTACACAATTGAACGTTCACGTGGTTAGTGACCCTTTAAAAGCTGTTGCTCGTGGAACCGGAATCGCCCTTAAAAATTTTGATAAGTTCCCATTCCTAATTAAGTAATTTTTCTAATTACGTGGCGTTATTTTACTGTATTAATCTAATGTTTTATGACCAAATCTTACCGACAACTCTTTCTTAGAGCCTCTTTCGTATTAATTTTCTTTTCCACTTTTTTTGTCTATCCACAATCGGGTAGCGTTTTTACAGATGATAAAAAAGCACGGGAAGTTTTTATGTCAGGAAATATGCAAGAAGCTATTAGACACTTTAACGAACTTCTGAAAATTAATAAAAATAATAAAGAGTATAACGCTTTTATCGGTTATGCCTACCTCGTTACTAATATTGACAAGAAAAAAGCAGTCGAACATTTGCAAAGAGCTATCCAAAATAAGAATAATGACCCCTATTTGCACTACGACCTGGGAAGAGCCTATTTGCTGACCTATAATTTTGATAAAGCTATAGAAAGTTTTAATACCTTTATCTCAAAAGGAGGAAAAGAAGATGGCGATGACCTGCCCGCCAAGCGTCTTATAGAAATGTGCGAAAATGCTAAGAATTTGATTCCGCTCCGTGTTAACGTTACGATACAAAATATGGGAGAAGCTATTAATACACCGTTCCCGGACTATTTCCCATTTATTGACGAAAATGAAAGTGTACTCTATTTTACAACGAAACGGGATAAAAATAGTCCCGCCGTTACAGATATTGACGGATTTAAAACAGCCGATATCTACTTCTCCGAATTTAATGGCGAAACATGGAGCAAAGCTAAAAGAATGCCCAATACTATCAATTCGGCATATATTGAAGAAATTGTCGGTCTGTCGGCAGACGGCGAAACCATGCTGATAGCCGTGGATAATGAGTACGGAATGGACGATATTTTTATTTCTACGAAGAGTAAGAAGAATTTCCTACGCTCCGAACGCCTAGGAAATACCGTTAATACCTTAAACAGAGAAAAAGCGGCAATGATTTCTCCGGACGGTAATTGGTTGTTTTTCTCCTCCGATACCCCCGGCGGCTACGGCGGACTTGATATATATTATTCCAAAAAATTACCAAACGGTGATTGGAGCTTCCCATTCAATGCCGGTAATATTATCAATACCGAGTATGATGATAATTTCCCTTATATCGCACCGGACGGCACAACTTTCTATTTCGCCTCCCAAGGACATAATAGCATCGGCGGCTATGACCTTTTTGTTAGCAAATGGGACGAACAAAATCTTCTCTTCTCAACGCCCGAAAACGTGGGTTATCCGATAAATACGCCGGATGATAACAGAACAATATCTGTCTCGAAGTCAGGACGATATGCGTATGTTAGCGATTTTAGAGAAAATGGATTGGGCGAGCTGGATATTTATAAAGTTACCTTTCTTGATGTTACACCTCCGTACTATATTTTATTTGCCTCCCTTTATAGTTCGGACTCTATCTTGTTGGCTAATAGGGAGATAAATCAGTCGAAAGATTATAAACTTATAGTGAAAGAGCCAGGAAGTAAAAAAAATGTCGGCACTTTTCGCCCCAATTTACATAATCAACAGTTTTCTATAGTCCTTCACCCCGGTTTTTATATTTTTGAGTTGTGGAGCAATAATTCACCTATTCAATCTTTTGAGTATATTGTGCCCGACAGAGAGCCAAGTGATAACGAGCTCACAATTCCTATTTATTTGAATAATTGAGTTTATGAAATTAGCGATTTTTGATTTAGACGGAACACTTTTAGATACGATAGACGATTTAGGCGATAGCTGTAACCATGTATTACAACAAAATAATTATCCGATTCATGAAATCGAAAAGTATAAATATTTTGTGGGAGACGGTATAAGGAAGTTGATAGAACGTGCTATACCTCAAGAGGTTATGAAAGATGCTAAACAAGTGGATGCGGTGGAAGCGGCTTTTAGGAAACATTACGATTTGAATAAAACAAACAAGACGGGTCCTTATCACGGATTAATTCCCGTTTTGGAGAAATTGCAAGCAAGAAATGTGCAAATAGCGGTGGCGACCAATAAAGCTCATCCGTTAGTTGCGCCGCTTCTCGAATATTATTTCCCTACCATTCATTTCAATGCCGCGATTGGGCAACGACCGGGAAAACCGGTAAAGCCGAATCCCTACATTATTTATGAAATTTTAGAGCAGACCAAAACCGACAAATCCGAAGCTATTTATATCGGCGATACCTCTGTGGATATGCAGACGGGCAAAAATGCCGAACTCTTTACTATTGGCGTTCTGTGGGGTTTTCGTCCAAAAGAGGAGTTGTTGCAATACGGAGCAGATGCAATTATTGAAACTCCCGATGAGTTATTGAATTATTAATCTATTTATTTTTTTCTTTTGGGCGTGCCCCCTCGCTGCGCTCGGGGTCGGCGTACGGCTGCAAGTACGCGGGCGGGAAACGTGGGGTCGCAAAGCCGCAAAAAGAGCTTCCGCTGGTCGCTTTTTTGCGGCAGCGTCCCCAGCGTTTCCCGCCCTTGCGGGCTTTCCGCCTCCCGCCTCACGCAGGAGAGAGGTGGCAAGCGTGCCATCTCTCTCAAATTAATTGCCACGATTTTAAAGTCATAAACGTTGTTATCATATTGATATTAGCCCAAGTTTCACACCTAAAATTACGTTTTTCTTGCTGTACAATAAGTTGTAGTTTTCGCGGGCGGACGCTGTGTCCTACAAATTTTTCGTTTGATAGTGTCCCAAAAAGTGTGAAAACCTCAAAGTTTAAAATTTCTACACGAGCAAGTTGGTTGCGTGAGGCGCTTAGGTGGAAAGCCCGCAAGGGCGGAAGCCGCTGGGGACGCGGCGGCAAAAAAGCGAGCTTGTAAGCTCTTTTTGCCGCCTTGCGTCCCCACGGCTTGTGCCCGCGGACTTGGAACCGGGCGCCGACCCCGAGCGTAGCGAGGGGACACGCCCTAATAAAAAACTAAATTACTTTTATTGTACTAAAAATCGCAACTAATAATCTGTGAATCAACCGCTTACAATTAACTGTTTGTTTTAGGTCTATGATTTAAAAATTTGTTCTCTTTTTCAATTAATTTTCTCTTTTTTTCCGTTTCAGAAGAGAAAAAAGCGGCACTGAAAATCTCACGTATGTAATTCATAGCCTGTTCGTTAGGATGACAAAGGTCTTGTCCGTAAAAACGGTAATCACGTAAATCATCTTGCAAAATTTCATACGAAGGGAAGTAGAAAGTTTTTGGACACGACTTTAAAATCTCGTCAATTGCAAGGTGTAAAGTGGATTTACTGAGCTGATTTTCATGAAAACCGTCTCCGAGATGACGCACAGGACTGACGGTAAAAATAGTCGTCAAATTGGGATTATTTTGCTGTAAATGTGCAATTAATGTTTGATACTGCGCTACAATTTCATCAACTTCAAGTCTGATTTTGTTAAATTTATGAGCAGGAATTTTATGACAGTTAGCCACGATGAGGTTGCTTTTTTTATGACGATAAGCGTAAGCAGTTCCAAAAGTTATAAACAGAAAATTTGCTTTATTTAGAAATGTATTTCCTTTATCTAATTGATTTTCAATATTTTGAATAAAGGTATCCCGAATACTATGCGAAAAACTGCCATGATGCGCAAAACTTATCCATTTTTCGTTAAAAAAGTCTATCCATTGGCTATTAAACAGGGCGGGATTGAGCAAAAATTGTAACGCTGTGGCAATCGAAGCGGGATTGAAAAGCGTTCCAAACGGATTTAATAGCGTTTTAAACCGATTTTCTTCAAGAAAAGCCCCCATTTTATCGGAAAAACAAGAACCTATAAAAAGTAGCGAATCATCGTAACTTATAGAAAAAGGGTATTTTGGACTTGGTATTTCGGTGCGGAATTTCATTTTTCTCTCTCTTTTTCAGATTTATTATTTTCTCGTCCGCTCACAACGACTACAATCTCCCCTTTTACGGGTTGTCGTGAAAAATGGGCTATCGCTTCATCAACAGTGCCTCGAAATGTTTCTTCAAATAGTTTTGTCAGTTCGCGTGAAATGGAGATTCGGCGGTCATTTTCGAAAATGGACGACATCATCTGTAGCGTTTTTAAAAGTCGGTGCGGTGATTCGTAGAAGACGCCGGTCTCTTCCATACTTGCCAGTTTTTTGAGGAAAGTCTCTTTCCCCTTTTTATGAGGGATAAACCCGCAAAAATAAAAACTGCTAATTGGAATTCCTGAATTGACAAGGGCAGGCACAAACGCGGTTGCTCCGGGTAAGCACTCAACGGGTATCTGTTCGGCAATACATTGGCGAATAAGTAGAAAGCCGGGGTCCGAAATGCCGGGTGTTCCGGCATCTGAAGTCAAGGCAACCGCATTAGCTTCCGAAATTTTCCTCACCCAATTGGCTAATTGCTGATGTTCGTTGTGAATGTGATAAGAGTAGCAGGGCTTCTTTTCAATGCCGTAATGAGCTAAAATTTTTTTTGTTGTCCGCGTGTCTTCACACAAAATAAAATCAACCTCTTTTAAAAGTCGAAGTGCACGTAACGAAATATCTTCCAAGTTACCAATCGGCGTAGGAATTATATATAATTTCATCGCTTAAGGATTAAAGTAGCTGCAAAGATAAAAATCTTTTTTAATCATTATTTATTGTATTTTTGCAAAAAATTTTTTATGTTAACAATTAAGAACTTACATGTTTCGATAAAAGGGAAGGAGATACTTAAAGGTATTGACCTGCAAGTAAATAGGGGAGAGGTGCATGCTATTATGGGACCGAACGGTACGGGAAAAAGTACGTTGGCGGCGGTTATCGGCGGTAAAGAGTCGTACGAGGTAACAGCAGGGGCTATCACGTACAAAGGAAAAAACTTGTTCGATTTGTCTATTGAAGATAGGGCAAGAGAAGGTGTTTTTATTGGATTTCAATATCCTGTGGAGATTCCCGGCGTTAGTATTACAAATTTTATGAGGACAGCTCTTGACGAAATACGTCAATATCGCGGATTAGAACCGCTTACACCGGTAGAGTTCTTGAAATTGATGGAAGAGAAGAAGAAGATGGTTGAATTGACAACTAAATTGACAGACAGATCCGTAAATGAAGGGTTCTCCGGAGGCGAGAAGAAGAGAAATGAGATTTTTCAAATGGCACTACTTGACCCGGAATTGGCTATTTTGGACGAGACCGATTCGGGACTTGATATTGATGCACTGCGAATCGTAGCTAATGGCATAAACCAAATTAAAAATGAAAATAATGCTATCGTTGTGATTACCCATTATCAACGCTTGCTCGATTATATTATTCCCGATGTTGTTCACGTTCTTTTTGACGGAAAAATTGTTAAATCAGGTCCTAAAGAGTTGGCATACGAGTTGGAAGAAAAAGGATACGATTGGATAAAAAATGAATAGTGAAATTAGTAACTACGCATGAAGATAACACCATTTAACTCATTTATTTGCAATAAATACGAGCAATTGTCGAAAGGTCTGTTTACGACTAACGACTCTCGTATTAACGCTTTACACGATAAAGCAGTTAAATGTTTTAGTGAAAACGGATTGTCAGAAGAAAAGATTGACTCTATACAACAATTTGCTATAAATAAAATAGCCGAAACCGCTTATACCATTCAACTAACCCCGGCGCCATATCGTCCTATAGAAGAGTATTTTAGATGTAAAATCCAAAATATTGACACTCACATGTTTGCCTTTTTAAATGGTTGGTATATTCATAAAAGTGCGCCACTGACCATTTTTCCTAACGGCGTTATCGTAGGCAGTCTTATGGAAGCAATAAAACAATATCCTGATTTGGTTTTTCCTTATCTGGCTAAAGAAAATATTAGTTCCAACGATATATTTTTGGCGTTGAACGAAGCTCTTTTTATTGACGGGTTATTTGTCTATATTCCGGACAATCTGCAAGTGTCTAAACCGATGCAATTGGTTTCGATTATTGATTCAAAGGAGAATTTATTTGTGCAACAACGTAATTTAATTATTGTCGGTGAAAACTCATCGTTCTCTTTTGTACAATGTGACGATTCTTTACAATTTGGGAATACTTTTTTGAATAACGTTACGGAAATTTTTCTGCATAAAAATACGCGTTTTAATTACTATAAAATGGAAAATAAAGACGCAAATTCCATTTTAATTAATCAGGTTTTTGTTCAACAAAAAGAAAATTCTCATTTCTTTTCAAATATCACTACGTTTAATGCTGGACATGTTGTAAATGTATTGAAAGTAAAACTTCTTGAATCATTTGCTACGGCGAAATTATATGGTTTATATTTAGTTGATAAAAAACAATACGTTGAGAATCAGATTTTTGTAGACCATATTGCTCCTGATTGCCACAGTTATCAATTATACAAGGGAATAGCCGATGATGAAGCGACTGCCAATTTCAACGGTCATATTGTCGTGCGTCCGAATGCACAACGTACTGAAGCTTTCCAAATAAATAGGAATATAACTTTAACCGATAACGCAAAAATAATGACTAAACCGTTTTTGGAAATTTATGCGGACGATGTTAAATGTAGTCACGGTGCTACAACCGGACAGCTGGATGATGAGGCTCTTTACTATTTGCGTTCACGGGGAATTTGTGAAAGAAACGCAAAAATGTTATTGATGTTTGCTTTTGCTATAGAGATAGCAGATTCTGTAGAAGTGGAATCGTTGAAAGCACGTCAATATGAAATGATTCAAAAGAGGTTGAGTGGAGAATTGAGTTTGTGTGATCAGTGTGTATTGCACTGTTCGCATGAGAAGCTCCTTGAATTTGATATAGATAATATTTTTTCATAAATTAATTAAAATAAAAAATCATGACAGATTATACTTTAAAGTACAAAGTTGCTGATATTAAATTAGCGGATTGGGGACGAAAAGAGATAGAAATAGCTGAAAAAGAGATGCCCGGTCTAATGGCGTTACGTGAAAAATACGGTGATACAAAACCGTTAAAAGGGGCGAGAATTATGGGGTCTTTGCACATGACAATTCAAACGGCGGTGCTTATTGAGACTCTGGTAACCTTAGGCGCGGAAGTGCGTTGGGCAAGTTGTAATATTTTTTCTACGCAAGATCACGCTGCAGCAGCAATAGCGGCTGCCGGGATTCCCGTTTTTGCGTGGAAAGGAGAAACCCTCGAAGAGTATTGGTGGTGTACGAATCAAGCATTGGCTTTCCCCGAAGGAAAAGGACCGCAACTTATCGTAGACGATGGCGGGGATGCTACTTTAATGGTGCATCTGGGATATAAAGCGGAAAATGATTTTACGGTACTCAATAAAGAAGCAACGTCAGTAGAAGAAAAAGCTCTTTTACACACGTTAAAAATGATTTTAAACGAAGATAAGCAACGTTGGCATCGTACAGTAGCCGAAATGAGGGGCGTGTCCGAAGAAACCACAACCGGAGTTCATCGCTTATATCAAATGCTCGAAAAAGGAGAACTTCTTTTCCCTGCTATTAATGTGAATGACTCCGTAACGAAATCTAAGTTTGATAATCTCTACGGATGTCGCGAATCGTTGGCTGATGGTATCAAACGAGCAACAGACGTTATGTTAGCCGGAAAAGTGGTTGTTGTATGTGGCTATGGAGATGTGGGTAAAGGCTCGGCAAAATCAATGAAAGAGTACGGAGCTCGCGTTATCGTTACCGAAATTGACCCCATTTGTGCGTTACAAGCTGCAATGGAAGGTTTTGAAGTGAAAACGGTAGAGGAAACCCTTGATGAAGGGAACATTTTCGTTACTACAACAGGAAATTGTGACGTGATTCGTGTTGAACATCTTATGAAAATGAAAGATCAAGCTATCGTTTGTAATATTGGACATTTCGATAATGAAATACAAGTTGCACAATTTGAGGCACGTCCTGAGATTAAAAAGAGAAATATTAAACCACAAGTTGATGAATATATATTCCCGGACGGACGTTCGCTCTTTATTTTAGCCGAAGGTCGCCTTATTAATCTTGGTTGTGCTACGGGACACCCCTCATTCGTCATGAGTAACTCTTTCACAAACCAAACATTAGCTCAATTAGAACTTTGGCAAAATAAACATGAAATTAGCGTTATGCGTTTGCCTAAACATCTTGACGAAGAGGTAGCTCGCTTACATCTCAAGAAAATAGGTGTTACACTGACAAAACTAACGCAAAAACAAGCCGATTATATTGGTGTACCTATCGAAGGACCTTATAAAGCCGACCATTATCGCTATTAAATATTGCCATATTTTGTAATATTATTGGAGATTTGAAATCTTTTTTTATTTTTAATAGCGAAACAATTAAAAAAAAATGTAATTTTGGCATTGCATTTATTAAAAATAAAAAAAATGAAAAAAAATAGTTTATTAAGCATTGTTTTATCTTTTGTTATTATACTATTATCCTTAAATCCTCTCTTTTCTCAAAAATTGAAAACCGATGATATTCCGGTAGCTGTCTTACAGTCATTTGATTATGAGTATTTTGGAGTTAAAAAGGTGGTTTGGACGTTAGAGGAGAATCAATATGTCGCCTCTTTTAAAAGTGATAACATGCAGACCAAAGCTTATTTTTCCAATACCGGAGATTGGGTAAAATCCTTGATGACCATTTCCAAAAAAGAGTTACCTTATGCTATTATTCAATATGTGGAGGAAAATTTTCCGGAAATGATAATTGCTGTTGCTAATATACAACAGAAACCGGAAGAAAGAACTCATTATTATCTTGAAGTACGCCCTGATGGTGTTGGACAAAAGTCGTCACAATTAACGTTCAGTGACCAAGGAGTTTTATTAACTCGCCAAGATCCGCCGGGATTTGCTATAACTGAAGAAGTAAAATCAAATGTTCCGAAAGAAAAAGCAGACGATAAGTCCTCAAAAGCAGATAAAAAAGTAGCAGAAGGGAAAAAAGTGAGTGAAGAAATAAGCGATTCTTCGATTCCGCCGGCAGTTTTAAAAATGTTAAATAAAAAAGCGGCGAGACGTGAGAATTTGAAATGGTCTCGTGTTGATTCTTTTTATGTTGCTAAGTGTAAATCACAAGGAAAAGAGAATGAGATTTATATCACGCCCCAAGGTGTTTGGGAGAAAACTTACATTATTCTCGCAGAAGAAGCTATTACAGGAAATATGCAAAAACATTTAAAACAATTTTATAAAGGATACCGATTTGCGTTTGCTCAAAAAGAGGTGAGGGCTGATAAAAAGGATAAAATCTACCTTGAAATTTACGAAAAAAAGAACTGGAAGGCAAAACTGAAAACGACTATTATTTTTGACAAAACGGGGAAATTAATTAAAACAATAGATACTGACTATGAGTTGGGTGCAACCAGCAAGAAAACAGAGGATACGGATTTAGACTCGTACTACCAAAAGCATGAAAAAAGAAGTGATAAAAGAGATATAATAAGACCGAAAGATCTTCCCGACGATTTACAATCCTATGTTTCTCAAAATTATCCGTCATACCGTTATAAGAGTTGTGAAATGGAAGAGGATGAAGATTTAGGAGAGCTATATAAAATTGTGATACAAGGTAGCGGTGTGGACGTGGCTTCCGAAGTTCTTTATTTCAATAAAAAAGGACAGTTTATTAGAAGTGAGAAAGTCGAAGAAACCGATGATGTTAGTTCTGATAATGTTAGTTCTGATGATGGGGAACTTTCTCAAAGTAAAATACCGGAGAGTGTTATTTCAACCTTTACGTCAAAATATCCTCGAGTAATTGAGCCGACTTGGTCAAAGAATGAAGATGGAAATTATCAAGTCAAGTTCAATAGTACACGTGGTAAAACCATGTGTGTGTATAATCCGGAGGGTTCGTTGCTTGAAACCTATAATGCATTAAGCACATCTAATGTAACGCCGGCTATTTCTAGTTATCTTAAGAAAAATGCGAAAAAAGCAAAAGTTATAGAGTACTATTCCGTGAGAAAAGCCGATAGGAAAACCTACTATCAAGTTATCATACAGTGGAAGAAGACTAAAGAGACCGAAGCATTGTGGTTTACTAATACAGGTAAATTTATTGAATAGATAGAATAGTTTTTAAATAAAAACTATTTTCCGTTGAACGAAAGCCGAAGATTATTGTTATAGTAGGTGATAATTCGTTTAAATATTCATTTAGAGAAAGTAAAATTATGTTTGAATTACCTAAATTACCATGGAATCCGGATGCGTTAGCTCCGATTATTAGTGCGGAAACGATAGCTTATCATCACGGAAAGCACCATCAAGCTTATGTTAATAACCTCAACAATTTAATTAAAGGGACCGAATTTAAGAAAATGACTTTAGAGGAGATTATAATGAAATCCTCAGGCGGGATTTTCAATAATGCGGCGCAGGTATGGAATCATACCTTTTATTGGGAATCACTAACTCCTGATGTAGCCAAAAAAGAGATTTCGGCTTCTCTAAAAGCGAGATTGGAACGTGATTTCGGCTCTGTTGAAGAGTTTAAAACAAAATTCTCACAAGCAGCTGCTACACTTTTCGGTTCCGGTTGGGCGTGGCTTGTTGAAGATAAAGACGGGAAATTAAGTATTGTCCAAGAAAGCAACGCAGGAAATCCAATGCTTAAAGGATTAAAACCTATCTTAACTTGCGATGTTTGGGAACACGCTTATTATATTGACTATCAGAATAGAAGACCGGATTATATTCAACAATTCTGGCAACTTGTAAACTGGCACAAAGTAGCTGAAAGGCTAGGATAATCGTAGTTATTCTGCTGCTAATCGAGCAATATTGAGAATTACATTTGTTGCTTTTTCCATCGCTTGGAGGGAAACATATTCATACTTTCCGTGAAAGTTATGTCCACCTGCAAAAATATTGGGGCAGGGCAATCCTTTAAAAGATAAGTTTGCACCGTCTGTGCCGCCACGAATAGGCATTATCAAAGGCTTAACACCGGCTTCGAGCATCGCCTTTTCTGCTAACGAAATAATGTGCATAACGGGCTCTATCTTTTCTCGCATATTATAATATTGGTCTTTAACCGTATAGGTTACACGATTTTCTCCATATTTTGAATTTAAAAAAGAGGCAATCTTACCGATTGTTTCCTTTTTATATTCAAACTTTTCTTTATCGTGGTCGCGAATAATATAAGTTAATGAGGCGTTTTCTACAGTTCCTTCCATTTTCACCAATAAGAAAAACCCTTCGTAACCTTCAGTATATTGCGGTTTTTCGGCTTCGGGCAGCAAAGCATTAAACTCCATAGCAATTAGCTGAGCGTTAATCATCTTATTTTTTGCATAGCCGGGGTGAATATTACGTCCTTGAACATTAATAATAGCGGAGGCGGCGTTGAAATTTTCGTATTCTAATTCTCCCGGAGCACCGCCGTCCATCGTGTAAGCAAAATTACAGCCGAATTTTGCAACGTCAAAATGGATAACGCCCTTGCCAATCTCTTCATCAGGTGTGAAAGCAACTTTGAGCGTTCCGTGTTTTATCTCCGGATGTTGAATTAAGTATTCCATAGCACAGATAATTTCGGCAATTCCAGCTTTGTCGTCAGCGCCGAGAAGATGCTTGCCGTCCGTAGTTAGCAATGTCTCTCCTTTATAATTTTCCAGTTCGGGAAAATCTTCTAGTGTAAGGATGGTAGAACTTTCCTTGTCAAGAACAATATCTTTTCCATCATAATTTTCAATAATTCTCGGTGCTGCTATGCCGGGCATGTCGGGAGCCGTATCAATATGTGCTATAAAACCTATTGTTGGGATATCTTTTTTATTGCAATTTGATGGCAATGTAGCTGTAACATATCCAAATTCATCTTTTTGGACATCTTGCATGCCAATTTCCTTAAGCTCTTTTACTAAAAAATCGCCAAATACTAATTGGGAGTTAGTGCTGGGATAGGTTGTGGAATTCTCGTCCGATGTGGTCGCATAAGAGAGATATTTTGAAAAGCGTTTTAATAAATTTGTTTTCATTTCTTATATTTTAAAAGTTAATTTCTTGATTATAAAAATATTGCACGGTGTTATGGTTGATGTTAACTTCTTTATGAGGAGTCAAAGGCAAAGTAGGGGCATACATTCCCTCTTTCCACGATATGTTGCCGGTTAGTACACGAGCTTCGTCCCAAATATTAGTTTCGATAAACATATTTAAAGTTTTACATCCGCCTTCTACTATAACAGACGTTATATTTTGTTGATATAAAAAATACAAAATATTTTCAATTTTACTTTTTTCTCTTACAAAAGTAAAACTTTCGTTGTTAATTTCTATTTTGTCGCGATAAACAATAACGGGAATAGGGTTTTTACCGCTAAAAAAACGGGTAGTTAGTTGAGGGGTGTCGTTCACGAGCGTATTGTATCCGATAAGAATAGCCTCTTCTTCACTTCGCCATTGGTGAGCTAACGTACGAAGTTCGTTGTTTGTAATCCAATAAGACGTTTTTTTTTGACCACCGTCACGCTTTATATCCATAAAGCCGTTTTTTGTTTTTGCCCATTTTAAAATAATATAGGGACGTTTTTTCTCGTGAAAAGTAAAGAAACGGCGATTGAGGAAAAGACATTTTTCGGGAATTATAGAATGTTTTACTTCAATACCTGCATCTTGCAATTGTCGCACGCCTCTCCCCTTGCTGTTTTCGAACGGGTCTAACGTCCCGATGACAACTTTTGGAATTCCTTGTCGGATAATTTCTTCCGTACAAGGAGAAGTTTTACCATAGTGTGAACAAGGTTCCAAATTAACATAAAGTGTTGATTTTTTGAGTAATTCTCTATTTTTCACCGATTGAATGGCATTAATTTCAGCATGTGCTTGTCCGAATTGTTGATGCCACCCTTCACCGATAATTTTCCCTTCGTAGGTGATAACAGCCCCCACTAACGGATTAGGTTGCGCGTTCCCTAAACCAAGTTGAGCCAGTTGTAAACAACGTTCTAAGAAAAAAATATCCTTCTCCATCAAAAATAGGTCGTTTTATAGTAAAGATAAATTCAAATCTTTACTTTAATTTATTCTCTTTTTCAAAAAATAAGAAAAAGGTTGTAGTTGTCTATCAAAATGAAAATATTGAATTATGTAAAACTCATTGGGTTTATCCGTAAGCATTCCATAACATTTATCGCGATTAATCTCTTCTTGAATTTGATCTACTAAATCCGAATCTTCATCAATAATTTGCACTTCGTCAACCATTTTATATAAGTTCAATGTGGTTGTTCTTCCGTCCGTATTTTTCAATTTTATAGTTTTAAAAAGATTCTGTTTGATGATGCTATCTTTTTCGGCATCTGACATGTTTTGGATTAAAGATTGGTAATTTTTCTCTCTAAATTCGGTCAACATATCAAATAGTTTTGTCGTGTCGTAAGCGTTAACTTTTTCTTGTTGCCAATTGTACATATCAAAGGAGCGAGGACCGTTTTTAACAACGGTAAAAGACTCTTCGGGGTTTATGTAGTCGATAAATTCTACGGATTCTATTCGTGTAAATTTCGTATTAAATAGGACATGACTTCGCCAATCGGCTTCAAATTGAGAAAATTGTGGAGTAATGAAACCGCGAAAGCCCGGACGGTAGATAATGTAGGGTTCTTTCATCCCTTCTAAATAGGCATAACTAGCTAAATTATCTTGGGTCGCGGAACCGAAATAGTATGTTTTCGTCTTTCTCTCTTTTTTGAAAAAATCAATTCCAAAAATTGAAAATTTAGGAGCAATTTCGTAAATTTCTACTTTTGTCGCTCCAACAGCTAACGCTTTATTGACGTTTCCCAAAGCATTCTCCGGAACAGATTGACGAATAGTTAGATTTAGTAAAGTCCCTAAAACTGATTTTACATTGTACTGCAAAGCAGGTATTGTATCTTGCAACATCCAGAGTCCTCCTTTTTTAGTCAACAAAACATTATTGCCATGCATGTCTGCAATAAAGATTTTTGTAACTTTTGAACTGTCTTGAATAGCAAATGCATCAGAACTTGGAAGTTTATCGCGATTAGAAAAGATAATCTCATTTTTATATAAAACGATAAACAATGAAAGCAAAATTAAAACGGAGGCAATAATTATAGTTATTTTATTTTTTTTCATTTTTTAAGTTTTTATTTGTGCGAGGAGTTTTTGCATTCTTACTATAACGGAAAATTCGTAAAACAATGAGGAAAGTACCAATTAAACCAATGATAATTAAGGGTAAAACGAGATTCAGTATCGCATATTTTCGAGTAGTGGCAATATTTTTTGTTTTAATAGGGTCGAGTAAACCGAGTTTGAAATTTTTTGATCGAATTTGCAATAAATCTTCATCAGCACATAAATAGTTAACACAATTGAGAATAAAATCACTATTATCGTACCATCTTTTAGTATATTTGTCGTATCCACACGGGTAAGGTCCTCTGTCGCGGTCGTAATAATTACGAATAATGTCGCCGTCTGCTACGAAAATTTGTCGTGTTGGCGGACTCTCGTCAATGAACCCGAGTTGCTGAATAGTATCAAATTCAATAGGCAAAATGCCGCGATATGCCGAAGTGAAAGTCCCTTCAACTAGCACGGCTACCGGTAAATATTGTAACATGAATTCCTTGATATTCGGGGTCGCCCGTGCAACGTTAAGCGTAACGATTGACGGAGTAGGAACTAATTTTGTCCGCTCCGAAGAGGTCATCAAAACGATTTTATTTAAACCTGTTGAATTGCCGACAAAATCAATAGAACCGGCAAAATCCGACTTGATATTTTTCATTTTTCGCACAATCGGATGGTCGCTAAAGTTAACGATGTCCATAGCATAAGGAAATAATATCTGTTTAAATTGCGGACTATCTCCAATTTTCCCCACGTAAATAGGAATGCTTTGACAACTCAAATCTTGAATTAAATTGCTGTTCATGCGCACCCCGTACTTAAAGAAGATATTCTCTAAACGTAAATTACGAGGAACGGCAAAGAGTTCGGGACCTGTTTGTAAACTATCAATAGAAGCGGTCGTGGCATCAATCAGCCAAAGAACCTTCCCGCCTCTCATAATGTGCTGGTCTATAATGTATTTGTCAAATTCACTAAACGGTTTTGTGGGTTGTGCGATGATAAGCACATCATATTTATTACCTTTTACTTTAATCTCTTGTGTTAGTGTGTCCGCTATTTCAATGTCGCGTAAACTATTTACTCTACCTTCAATCGTAACTCTTTCAACGTCATAAAAGTGTTGTAGTTGCCAGTGCATCCACGAAGTACTGAGGAAATCCAACTCCCTGTGTCCTTCTATAAAGGCAATTTTAGCTTTTTTTGGTTGCATTAATTTGCGAATGGCATTTACAAAATTGTACTCCAATTCTTGAATGGAATATTCCAGCCAAGAACTTCCGTTTGACGGGTCGGCAACAACCAAAGTGGCGGGAAATTCACGACTCTTATAGCCTACAACGGCTCCCGGTATAACGTATTGCGTAGAATATCCCATTCCCTCTTCACGACTGATTGGAATAGGCTTAAGCCCTTTGCTATTAAATTCCCCGTAAATTGCTTGTAACTCCTCTTTGGTTTTCCCCGCGGTAGGATCTATAAACTCAAAATGGATGTTTTTTGAATAATTTCGGAAAGATTCTAATAAATCTTTTGTTTTTTTGGCAAATTGCTGATAATCGGCAGGAAGATTATTCCCCTTTAAGTAAACTTTAATATAAACTTTATCATCTAAGGAGGATAATAATTTAATCGTAGCAGGTGATAAAGAGTTTCTTTTATCTTGTGTTAGGTCAATTCGAAAATAGAGAAAATAGGAGAGAATATTGATGCAAAAAAGTATCAATAGACTGGCTATAAGTCCGATAATTGCATTTTTCTTAAATTTAGAATAGGAAGAAGACATAGTTTAGTTTTCTTTTTTAAATTAAAATTACCATTTCCTGCTTAATAGAGAAATACGAGTTAAAAAAAGAAAGAGAAATATTACACTACAAAAATAAATCAAATCTCTGGAGTCTATAACTCCCTGACTAATAACGGTATAATGATGGTCAATACCGACAGTTTTCAGATAGTAGCCAAATACACCCAGAGCATCAAAAGAATAGATAAATTCAAAACCGAAGTGTAGAATAAAACAGAGCGGGGCGGTCAGAATAAAAGCTACTATTTGATTGGAAGTCAAAGAAGAGACAAAGATGCCGATAGAGATAAAAGTAGCTCCGAGTAAGAAAAGTCCTAAATATGAACCGAAAGTAGAGCCTAAATCAATATTTCCAATCGGTTTTCCTAAATTATAGATGGAAATTACATAGATGAAAGTCGGTAATAGCGCAATAAGCAATAAAGTAAGCGAAGAGAAGAATTTAGCAAGGATAATTTGAACATCTGACAGCGGTTTGGTCAATAGTAACTCCATGGTACCTTGTCTTTTTTCTTCTGCAAACGAACGCATCGTAATTGCCGGTATTAAAAAGAGAAATAAAAATTTAGCAAGAGAAAAAAAACTCTCTAAATCGGCAATTCCGGCATAGAAAATGTTATTGATATTAGGGAAAACCCATAGAAATAGTCCTGTAACAACTAAAAATACGGCAATAAAAATATAACCTAAGAGTGAACTTAAATAGCTTTTTATCTCTTTAATATACAGCGAATACATAACAAGGTATGAATAAGTTGTGCAAAAGTACAAAAATTAGTGAAATGAAAGGTATAAAATTCAATAGAAACATCTATAAAGTTTTTCTTGTTATTGGTGCGAGAATTGGAGTTTTTTATACTATCTTTGCAACAGTTTAAAATGTAATGAAATGAAAATAATAGTTAATTTTTCCCTTGTTTTGTTATTAACAGGTTTCGTTTTTCTCTTTTCTTCTTGTAATAAAGATTGTATATGTCGTTATTACGATAACAATAATTCGTTGTTAAATACGGAAGTGTACGACGGTGATGAGGTTTCGGCGACTAAATGTGCCGATATGGATGGGGAGGAAAATGTTCCTGTTGAAGTACACGACAATATGGTTAATGCGTCTTATGTGAGTTGTTCGGCACAATGAGTTCAAAAGAGAATTTTAAGTCTGCTTTACATGTTCAAGAAGGGATAAACGAACCTGATTCGATTAATCCTTATCTTGATTTTTCTAAAGTAAAACGAAAACGCGTCTATACCGTTGAAGAATACCTAAAAGGTATTTTGGCAGGAGATAGAGTGCTGTTAAGTCAGGCTATTACACTTATCGAAAGTTCAAATCCGCGACACTATGCTACTGCTCAAGCTCTTATTGAGGCGTGCTTGCCTTATGCCAATAACTCAATTCGCATTGGTATTACAGGCGTTCCCGGTGTTGGTAAAAGCACTTTCATCGAGTCTTTTGGAAAATATGTAACAACATTGGGACATAAGCTGGCAGTGTTAGCGATTGACCCGAGCAGTCAGCGATATAAAGGAAGTATTTTGGGCGATAAAACACGAATGGAGGCGCTTTCGGTTGATGAGAATGCCTATATTCGTCCGTCTCCGTCTGGGGCTACGTTGGGAGGAGTAGCACGGAAAACACGTGAAACTATTATCTTGTGCGAAGCCGCAGGTTTTGACGTGATTTTAATCGAAACGGTGGGGGTGGGACAATCGGAAACAGTCGTTAAGTCAATGGTAGATTTTTTCCTTTTGTTAATGTTAGCAGGCGCCGGGGACGAATTGCAAGGAATTAAGCGCGGAATAATGGAGATGGCAGACGCTTTCGTGATTACTAAAGCGGACGGCGATAATGTACCACGAACCGAAGTCGCTAAAACACAAATTCAGTCAGCCCTCCACCTCTTTCCGCCAAACGAAAACGACTGGATAATTCCCGTTACGACCTGCTCTGCCATTGAAAATAAGGATATCGACAAGGTTTGGAACATTATTGAAATGTTTCAAAAGCAGACAAAGGAGAATGGCTATTTCGACCTCAACAGAAAAGAACAGTGGATAAATATTTTTTATGAATGGTTAGAAAATAGTTTAAAAGAGAATTTTTATTCCAATCCGATTGTAAAAGCGGAGATTGAGAAGATTCTTCCCTCTATTCATTCAGGACGAATTTCTCCTTATCAAGCAGGCGTAAAAGTCCTCGAAAAGGTTCTAAAATAGAAGAATTTTATTTTTAATTAGGGCGTGTCCCGTTCGCTGACGCTCACGGGTCGGCGCCCGGTTGCAAGTCCGCGGGCACAAGCCGTGGGGTCGCAAGGCGGCAAAAAGAGCTTACAAGCTCGCTTTTTTGCCGCCGCGTCCCCATCGGCTTCCGCCCTTGCGGGCTTTCCACCTAAGCGCCTCACGCGACCAAATTGTTCGTGCAAAGCTTTTTATAAAGAGAGTTGAAAACAGAAAGAGAACAGAGAACAGCGTGAAAATATAGCCGGAATACCTGAGAAGAAATCTCTTTTTAATCTCTCTCCGGCATAGTTCGTAGTAATTATTCTTTAATCATAAGTTCACTATTGGTTACCCATAGCCCAAAATAGGGATTTCTTGCGTCTGTTCGTTTTAACAATATTAAAAATGGCTTGTCAAAAATCATTTTTTTAGGTTTTTTATATTTCTCTTCATCTTCTTCTAATCCTAATTCTACTGCAAACATCACTTCACTTTCAATTTCAGCACCATTTTCATCTAAGATAAATGCTGTCCTCTGCCAAGCATTTTCAATATAAAAATTTTGTTTCTCTGTACTAAATACAGCTTTTTCTATACTACTATAATTTGTCTCAATATTAAAATTGAACTTAGGAATGATTACTTCATCTTCCGAATAGTAATTATACTTCCATTTAGTCTTTTCATTTTTTCTTTCTGTTTTCCCGATTTCGGTCAGTTTTTCAATTTCACTGTTCATTTCGGCAATTGAGTTGAAATTTTGCTCTGTTTTAAACAAAATTATTTCGTGTTCCACATCCTTCGGCGTCAGTTTAAGTATATAATTGTTGTCGTTTTTATAGTAAACAATCTTTACAATTTTCAGCTTATCATCGCTGTCATCACCATTAATTCCGAATGAAGCAACTTTTTGTCCGTTAAAAGTCAATTTATTATTGAAACTTTTAAGGTTTCGTTCAATTGGCAAAGATTTGTTAAATTCAGCCTTTACAGTTATTTTACCACCCTCAACTGTTCCGTCAATTTTGTACTCATTACTTTTCAAAACATCTACGAAGGAAGTAGATTCATTAAGTAGTTTTAAATCCAAAAATTGTTCGGATATTGTCAAAGGCGAGTTAATCTCTTTTCTTACTTCGTCCCAAGCAAGTAGTAAAGTTGCGCAGTAAACAAAATTTTTATCATTTGAAATTTCGTGTTCCAAAGTCGGAATAAACAGTGTGTTTTCATATTCGGATAATTTTTTTATTTCCGAAAACTTTTTTTCGTTTTTACAACTTAATAATGTTGTCAAAATAAGCAGTAATATGATTATGGTTTCTTTTTTCATAATTCTTATTAATGTTGGGTATTGTAATAACTTTTTGTGTTATAATATTTTTTGCAAATTTAACAATATATTTTTTTGAATACTATTGTTTATTACAAAAATTGGCTTGATTTTGTTATAATCATATCACACTTCGGGGTTTGTTTGTCTCGTCCTAAAAAAGTTGACACTTTTTTGTTATACATATTACTTTTTTCTTCTTTACATTTTTTATTTATCATCTAAGTGGCTCTGTCCGAGTAAATTAGCTGCGTGAGGGCGCAGCCGTATAGCCCGCAAAGGAAGGAGCTTTGAAGAGCAAGGAGAAAAAGAGCGCCTTTAGAAGCTCCTTTTTCGACTATGCTATTCATAGCTCCTTCCTGCGGACTTGGAGG